>Ga0233431_1004075_pt1 | contig 16280 bp, 10 predicted proteins | sample SI_118_April2016_FD_179867 | JGI IMG/M metagenome (GOLD analysis project Ga0233431, IMG submission 179867) | Seawater microbial communities from Saanich Inlet, British Columbia, Canada - SI_118_April2016_200_MG | ecosystem: Environmental > Aquatic > Marine > Inlet | place: Canada: British...
CTGATATCAAAATACTCAGGTTCATCAAAATGGCTCATGCTCTCTTCAATTTGGCTCAGGAATTTTTCCTGTGAAAAGCGAAGGGTCTGCTTTTCCATATCGAGCAGAATACCGGGGAAATGTTCCGACGCCTGGACATACATATCCTCATAATAGTTGTAACGGGGGAGTTGGGGCCAGAAAGGGATATCCAATGAAAGCGCAAGTTCCAGAGCTCTTTCCACATTTTTATGGGGCATCACAGCCATGGCCGTGGTCAGCAGGTTACCGGGTATGGGCATCTTTCTCAACCTCAAAATAATGACATTCGGGGGTTATCCAATGATCAACGCCGGCCCATTAGAATGGATTTTTACCAAAAGCGCAAACTTTTTGAGCGAATAATTGACTTGGGTTTCACTTGGTGCCATATTGCGGCACAGCAGACGCAAATATGATCATCATTAGAATCTAAGGAGGTCGACCCAAATGGCAGACTTGACGGAAAAAAACCTGGCCTATGCATTTGCCGCCGAATCCAAGGCAGCGATTCGAAATGAGGCCTTTGCCAAAAAAGCGGAATCGGAAGGTTATGCTCAGATCGCCCACCTGTTTCGGGCCATTTCCCAAGCCGAGTCCGTTCATGCTCGCCGGTATCTCCAATTGATGCGCGGCAAGATCGGATCAACGGAGGAAAACCTGGAAAGGGCTTTCCAAAATGAAATCAACGCCAATGTGGAAGAATACCCCCAACTCATCAAGGATGCCACCGATGAGGGGAAAGAATCCATTGCCAAAGCCTTTGCCAGGTCACGGGACGTGGAAAGCGGCCATGCGGACCTCTACAAAAAGGCCATGAACCATATGCTGGAGGATCGGGAAACCGACTACCATGTATGCCAGGTCTGCGGGTTTGTGGCTGAAGACCCACCCCAAGACAACTGTCCGGTTTGCGGGGCCGTTAAAGAAAAGTTTATGCTGGTGAAGTGAGGGTGAAAACCCCCGTCAGACCTTCGGACGATGAAAACGGACGTGACTTTATCAGTGCAAGGGGTCAGTGATGCCCTTTCTCGATCATCTCTCCAAGGGCCCTCAGATGGGCCTTTTCATCGTCCGCGATCTGTTGCAGAAGACGCCTGTTCTTTTCGTCATCCATATACCCCGCGAACCTGACGTACAGATCGAGGGCCTGGCTTTCCAGCATCATGGCGAGAGAAAGGATGTCGGCCGGGGACTTCATAAGGGATCGGTTCCTTTCAAGAAACACCTCCGGAACGAAGCCGCCCTCCATGACCGAAGCTGCCCCTTCCCGTCCAACCGCCCCGGTACTTTTTCCATCGGACGAAAGGCTTTGAAACAACTCCAGAAGCCTGTTCTGATGCTTTTCTTCAAAACCGGCCAGTTTCGTCAAAAGCGCCCTCACCTCCTGATCCCCGTTTTCACGGGCAGCCATGAGATAAAAATCCGCCAACCCCTTTTCCATGGCGAGAGCAAGGTCAAGCACCTCATGGGGGGACATGTCCCTGGCCCTGGATTCATTTCCAAAATCAACGGGACCCTCAGCGGTGAGCCCGTTCCAGGCTTTAATGCCCCCTTTGAGGTTGTACACCTCTTTAAATCCCTGCCCCGCCAGAAGCTGGGCGGCCGCCCGGCTTCGGCCGCCGATGGCGCAGTAGGCCAGGACCGGCTTTTTCGGGTCCAGGTCCTGAAGACGGTCAGAAAGCTGTGGCAGGGGGATCAGGGTGGCCCCCGGTATCCGGCTTTCCTCATATTCCCGAAGCTGACGGACATCCAGCAGGGTGTAGGTCCCTTCTGAATGTTCAGCCATGTAGGCTCTGGCTTCCTCCGGATCCATACTTCCAACGGGCATAAAAAAATTCTTCCACTTCATGTTATCAGTATCCCGTTTCCACCCTACTTTTCAGGTAGTGCAGCCGCTATTTTTTTCCCGAGGGCCGCACATGCGGCAAGGCCTTTATCATCGGGTACAAACTGGAGTCTGACTCCCGGATCCACGACATCAAAATTCATTTCTTCCAGCGCCTTGTTGATCAGTTTTACCGACTCGCCGCTCCATCCGAAAGAGCCGAAAGGTGCTGCGATCTTATTCAGTGGTTTCAGGCCTTTTATGTAGGTGAGGATGTCGGCCACCGTGGGGAAAATACCATTGTTGAGGGTGGGGGACCCCACAATAATGGCGCCGGCATCCAGGACCTCTGTCATGATATCGCTCCGGTGCCACCGCCTCAGATGCATGGGCGTCGCATCCACCCCTTCCTCGATCAGTGCCCCTGCGATGGCCTTGGCCATGGCTTCAGTGCTTTGCCACATGGTATCGTAAAGCACCACGGCTTTCCGTTCGGGCGCCTGTTTGCTCCATTCCACATAGGTGTTAATGATTTTTCCCGGATCCTTTCGCCAAATAATGCCGTGGTCCGGACAGATGGTGTCGATGGGAAGGCCCATCTCCGTCACCTTTTCCACCAGCTTGAGAATGAGCGGCGCGTAAAGAAGCAGAATGTTCGCGAAATATTTCTTGGCATGGGGAAAGATATCATCGCCGATCTGGTCATCAAATTTTTCTGGACCTGCGTAATGCTGGCCGAAAGCGTCACTGGAAAAAAGCAACCTGTCTTCATTCACATAGGTGAACATGCTATCCGGCCAATGAAGCATCCGGGTTTCCATGAAAGTCAGGGTTCTTTTGCCCAATGAAAGGGTCTGGAGATTATCAACGGGTTGATAATTCCATTTCTGGGGAAAGTGATTTGCCAAATTTTTCTGCCCCATTTTGGAACAAAAAAGCGGTTTGTCTTCTCCGATCTTGTGCATGACCCTGGGGAGGGCGCTCGAATGGTCCATTTCGGTGTGGTTGCTGATGACGTAATCGATTTTTTTCGGGTCGACCACCGCACTGATATTGGCCAGGAACTGATCAGCAAACGGCCTTTTAACCGTGTCAATGAGGGTTATTTTTTCGTCAATGATCAGATAGGCGTTATAGGTGGTGCCCTGATAAGTGGAATAACCATGAAAATCCCTGATATTCCAATCAGCCACGCCCACTTCGAAAATTCCATCCGCTACTTTAACGGGTTCCATTGTTCACTCCTGTTCAAAAATTATTATGGTTTTGTCGTATCATCGTTGATTTTATCCATCATGGCAACCGATTTTCAAGACCCCTACCCTTCCAGACATCCGCCACACAGGTGTATGCCGTCTTTTTCGGTTAATTTGGATGCCATGGTGGGCTCCCCGCAACGACGGCACGGTTTCGATGGCTCAATTTGAGCCTTGGGAGGGAGGTCTTCATGAATTTCGCGCACATCAAAAAGCGCTTCCTCCGTGTTTTCCATGATATTCCGGCTCCGCTCCAGGTGAAGCGCCTGAAACTTTTCTTTTTCCGCATCCGTAGCAGCTCCTTTTCGGATCTTACCCATGAGTTGACGGTGTTCTTCATTCAACTCCAGGGCGCCGGCTTTGAGGGCAACCCGAACGCCGTTTCCGGTTTTTCGACTGAGCAGGGTCAGCACCTGCTTACCGTAATCCTTAAAAAGGAGATTCCCTTTTCCATAGGTACAACCGGTTAAAACCTGGACCGCATCCGCCCCGCATGCGTTGGTTTCCACGATGGCCACAATCTCCTCATCTTCCGCCCGGTTTTCCTTAAGCCACTCCATGGCCCTCTGGCTTGCCCGATATCCAATGGACAGCCCAGGACATATGTGACCATGGAAAGCGGCGCATTTTTTAAAATCTTCCGCTTGAAACGGATCACTAATTCCCATAGCATATTCCTTCCTTGATGTTCAGATCTGTTGAATGGAAAAAAACCGCAGGCTTTTTTTATATTTTTCCCCCTTCTCTGTCAACAGTCCCGTATGGAAATGAAGCGATGATTTATGTATCGGTCCTTGAATGATCCATAATCCGTAACCGGGTTCCCCATATGAGGCCTTCTTACTTTTTCAATTCTGCCTTAACGGCCAGGCCCAGTTTTTCCAGAATATACGGTTTCTTCAGGAATTTCCCAGCACCCAATGCCTGGGCTGTTTCCACCTCTTTTGTCTTTGCGTAACCGCTCGCAATGATCGCCTTTTGCCCGGGATTAATCTTGATAATCCCCTCGTAGGTCTCGCGGCCGTTGATGCCGTTGGGCATTACCATATCCAGAACGATGAGATCAAAGGGTTCCCTCTTGATGTATTCGATAGCCGATTCACCACTTGATACGGTGGCGGCATGATAGTTGAGCTCGGTCAGGAGCCTGAATGCGATATCTCTTTGCTGTTCTTCATCGTCAACCACGAGAAGTTTTTCTCCATTTCCCATATAATCCTCCAGAGAAATGGGTTTTTTAGCGGCGGCGATTCCCGTCCTTTCCACAGGGAAGTAGAGTTCAAACACGGTTCCCTTTTCACTGCTTTTGACGTCCTTATATCCTTGATGGTCCTGGAGTGTATTCCAGACCACCGCCAGCCCCAGCCCGCTCCCGCTTCTACCCATCTTCTTTTTGGTATAAAACGGCTCGAATATCCTTTCCAGGTCCTCCGAAGCAATCCCAGGGCCATCATCCGAGACACTGAGTACGGTATATTCCCCCGGGCGGACCTGTTCATAACCGCTAAGGGGTTCATCCAGGTACTGGTTCTTGGTTGAGATGGTCACAGTGCCCGATATGCCCTGGGTAGCCTCGGATGCATTGATAACCAGATTCATGAGCGCCTTGGTGATGTGTATTTTGGAACAATTGACATTGAGAAGATCGGGATCGAGTGAATGGTTAAAAGTGATAAATGAATGTGTTTGTCCAACCTGTTGATGTTCCGGGGAAGCCAGATACTCCCGGACAATACTGTTCAGATTGGAGGGTTCTTTACTGATGGCGACACCCCTTGCAATCGTCAGCAGGTCCGCAACCACTTCGGCCGCCCTCATTCCCGACTCCTGGATGGCTTTGATGGGCTTTTTAAGGGGGCTGTCCTTAGGCAAATGGAGTAAAATCAATTCCGGATAACTAATAATGCCTGAAAGGATGTTGTTAAGATCATGGGCCACGCCACCGGCAAGCCCTCCCACCACCTCCATTTTCTGCGCTTTCTGAAGCTGGCTCTGTAATTGCCTATTTTCTTTATCGGCAATCCGTATGTCCGTGAAATCCCGAATGATGATCAGCTTTCCCAGCTGGATACCGTAATCTTCGATGGTTGATTGTGATACCGAAAAAAACCGCATCTCTCCTTTACGGGCAATTTTGATCTCCCGGTTCTGGTAGGTTTCCGTGTAATCATGGTTGGCAAACAAATCCGAAATCCCGAGAGACTTTATTTCAGAATTCCGCACATAAAACATAGCCTTGGCCGATTCATTGATCTGGATAATGTTGCCATCGGGGCTTAAAACAATGATGCCGTCTAAGATGTTTTCAAACAGATTTCTGGCTGCTTTTTCTACGCCCACAGACATAAAATTGTACTTGATGACGGCCAAAAATGCACAGAGGGAGATGGCTCCGCAGCCAACAGAACCCATGCGGATGAAGTCGCGGACCTTCAGAACAGTGGGAAGAAAAAAATCGCACACCAACCCAATGGACAATGAAATTGTGACGCCAAACAGCAGCAGCGTCAATTGCTTTTTCTCGTTGGTGTTGTCGGTCTTCATGGCTTTCACGAACGTGAGGTAGTAGGCATAGAGTGTCGTTGGTGTAACAAGAAGCAGAATAAACGGATCAAACAAAATCCCTTTGACCACCATTTCGCCCCAGTAGGTCCTCTCATGCCCTTTGATGGTCCAATCAGTCGCTAAAGACAGGAGAACGGCGAGAGCGCAGGCAGCCAGCATGATTTTATAAAAGACGTCTTTTTCTTTTTCCAAGAATGCATAGGTGAAAGTGAGGAATAGAAATCCGCTCGGCACCCAGAAGATACAGGCAATTCTAAAGAGTGGGACTTTCCAGGACGGCGGCGTGGGCATCCAGGCAATGAAATCACAAAACACCCATCCCAGAAGACCGGCCAGGAATATCAGGCAGGTTCTGTTGACTGCGGTATGATGTTTTTGAGCATAGATATAGGACCATGCAAAGACATTGATCAGAATGGATCCAAGCGGCAAAAACAGATAATAATTCATCTTTTCTCCCCATCCCAGATGGTCGGACGACAACCCATATGCTTAAACCGGGCTTGGCATTTTGAGAAAATGGGATCCCAAAATGGCCATCCGTTCACTATTAAAACATTATATTCGCGTACTATAGAATATATTATCATTCTATGGAAGTGTTCTTTTTTAAATCCACACGATTCTGATCACCTTGACGTCAGGGATCGGCAGCGGTGCCACATTTGGGAGGAAGAGGACTTGAAAAAATTGTCTATTCCCCCTATGCTGGCCCAGCCGCTGATGAAAAATGCCATAAAGCACGGGTTTCACCCTGTCGTGACGGAGAAAAAGCGGAGAAGAGGTCATAATTTCAATGTTTGATAAAAAAAAGAACCGATCTAAAAATATTCTCATTCTGGGACTTGGCGGGGTCGGCCTGTATTTGGCCAAAAGGCTGGTGCATGAAGGTCATGCCGTTACCGCCATAGAACCCAGTTCGGATTTACTTCGGTATGCCGATGGACAGATGGACGCCCGGTTGATTCAGGGCTCCGCCATGAGTATCGACTGCTGGAAGGAAGCAGACGCAGAGGAGATCGATCTGCTCATTGCGGTTACGGACAATGACGCCGTCAATATGCTGGCATCCCTGATCGCCGACCGCTTCGGCATACCGCTTAAAATCGCCCGGGTTCGATCTCTGGAATTCGGTATCCGGCACTCTGTTCTCACAGCAGATGATCTGAAAATTAATCTGATTATTCATCCGGAGGAATTGACCGCCCAGGAAATTGTGAGACTCATTAAACTCACCGCGGGCAATGAAATAATCGATATCGCTGATGGGCAGATGCAGGTCATGGCAACCCGTATTGACGAAGATTCACCGCTGGCATTTAAAAAATTAAAGGAAACCTCTAAAATTTCAAATGAATTCCCTTTTCGCGTGGTGGCCGTTGCACGGGGCATCACCACCAGCATACCCGGCGGCGAACATGAAATCCTGCCCCAGGACCAGGTGTTTATCATGGCCGCCAGCGAAGACCTGCCCCGCCTGATGGAGCTCACTGGGGTCAGAGAGCAGCGGCGTCAGCGTGTCATGATCCTGGGTGGCGGCCTGGTGGGAAGCCGAATCGCCGAACTCCTCGAAAGAACCGTCCAGGTCAAACTCATTGAAAAGGATGAAAAAAGAGCCGAGGAACTATCCTTCATGCTGAAGCATACGGAGGTGTTGAACGGGGATGGCACTGAGTTGGACGTTCTTCAATCCGCCGGACTCATGGATATGGACACCTTCATCGCCGCCACGGGTGATAATGAGACCAATATCCTGAGTAGCCTCATGGCCAAGCGTCTCACGGAATCCCGAAACGGAAATTCCCATGGCAATCAAACCAAAACCATTGCCCTGTGCACCAAGGAACAGTATATGGTGCTGGCGGCCACCAGCGGATCGGATATCGCGCTGAACATGAAAATTTTAGCGGGAAACGAAATCCTGAAATTCATTCGCAGGGGTGAACTGCTGTCCGTGGTCCACCTTCATGGCTTTGATGCTGAAGTGGTTGAACTGGCGGCAGCCCCCAATTCGCCCATAACACGCCGCCCGCTTTCAAAACTGGACCCCTCATTTTACGGAAAAATTCTCATCGGTGGCATCTTTCGAGACGGGAAATGGCAAACCGCCGTGGGAGACACCCATATCCGGGCCAACGAACGGGTGATCGTCGTCTGTATGTCCCTCAATCTAAGGGATGTTCAGCAACTGTTTCTGGAATGAAGCCTTTATTTGAAGGGGAACTTCCAATCCGGACGTCGTCTGTCTGACGACTTGGGATTGATCACTTCTGAATACATCTTTAAAAACCGTTTTTCCGCATCATCAGCGCCAATCATAATCAATTCATCATTCTCACGGAAACAAACAAAGGGGTCAGGGTTGATAACCATTTTTCCGTCTTGGTTTATGGCGATGACGCTGCAGTCTGTTTGCACGCGGATTTGACTTTCAGCCAGGGATTTTCCCACCAAAGAGGAATGCACGCCAACACGGAATACATTTAACCCTTCAGCAAGCATCAACATTTCATCGGGTTTGAGAAGATTAAGAATCGTATTGGCAGCCAAGGAGGCATATGACATCACCAGGTCAGCCCCGGCCGTGTGCAGCTTTGAGATGCTTCTGTCAAGGGTAGCCCGGCTGATAATCTGGATGTCGGGTCGCAGCCTCCGGCAGTAAATGGTCAGGTAAATATTTGTGGGGTCATCGTGGGTGGTGATGAGAACCGATGGCGCCTCCCGGATCCCTGCCCGTTCCAGTGTGTTGATGTCCGCAGCACTTCCAAGGATATACCGGTCATCTTCCACGAGCCTCCTATTTTTCTCAATGATCCGGTAATCAATGCCCCCCTCCTCCAGCGCCTCTGCAGCAGCGCGGCCAACCCGGCCTCCTCCCAGGACAAGGACCGGTGCCGGGGATTCTTGATAACCTCCGAAATGTTCATCGTAGCGCTGGAGTTGTTCCGCTGATCCGGCTAGCAGAAGAACGGTGGTGGAATTGATCATTGTTGCGGCAGTGGGCATTTCAAACGTACCCCTTTCCCAAACACCCACAATCGTAATGTCTGTTGTCTCGCGCAGCCTGCTTTGCTGGAGAGTCCTGCCTACCAGAGGTGTCCTCATGGCGGGGGCCTCAGCGATGAGAAGGGATTCAATGCTTCCAATGACGTTTGCCCGGGTGCTCGTCCTGAGCACTCTTCTTGACAATGATTGGCCCAATAGTTTCATGAATTGAAAAACGTAAGTGCTTCCAGCCAGTTGCAAAATGTCCACGGAATCATCCAGATCGGCATTTGCAGCAATGGGGACGTCTTTAGAAATCTCCCGAACTGTGAAGGCGATGTTTGTATTCATCATATCGTTACTATTGGCGACCACCAGGGCAGCCTTTTGTGCCCTGAGACGTGTGTAAGTTTCCGGGTCACTCAACTCACCTGCCACCACTGTATAGTCCTGGTCGATCAGCTCCAATGCTTTTTGTATGTCCTCCGAGACAATGACATACTCATACTGATACTGTCTCAGCAGATCGATAAGGTTCATGGTGATCGGATCGTAGCTAGTCAGAATGACATGCCCCTGCATGTCCTCGGGCAATTCTCGAGGAGCTCTGGCTTTTGTCTGGGCCTCAAGCCATGGTGCATAAAAAAACTGGATGAAGGTAAAGGGAAGCATGATGAGAAGCAATACGATACCGGATAGGAGCACAACCATACAGAACAGTCTCCCCAAGTCCGAGGTGAACGTGATATCGCCGAAACCGAGGGTGGACATTACCGTAAGGGTCCAATAAAAGCCTGTAATCCAACTGAATTCTCTGTTTTCAAGTACCATCAGGAAGTGAAACAGAACACTGTAGAGGGTAATCATCGCTATCAGGATGAGAGAAAACTTCATTAACATCTTGACGTTTCTCTCTTGTCTTTTCCCAAAAGCGTAGACAAGTTGCCCCATTAGAAATTTCATGTCATCCCTCCTTAGCGGCTCTTAGAGCCTGTTCGAAAACGAAGGTTTCAGAAGCATTACATCTTCAGCAAACCGCGTCAATGCTTTATGGCCTGACCCGAGCGGTTGCTTTGGCCTTACGTGGATCATCGGGCCAGTAGTGTTTAGGATAGCGACCTTTAAGTTCTTTTTTCACCTCTAGGTAACCTCTCTCCCAAAAACCCGCCAGATCCCGGGTGATCTGAACCGGACGGCCCGCCGGGGAAAGAAGATGAATCAACAAGGGTTGACGTCCGCCGGCCACGGTTGGGGTTTTCGAAAGACCGAACATCTCCTGTAACCGGACGGCCAGTACCGGTACAATACTGCCATAGTCGATGGGAATGCGTGAGCCGCTGGGAACCACCATGTGGGTGGGCGCCAGCGCATCAAGCTCTTTTTGCTGCCCATAGGATAGAATGCTGAAAAGTGCTCCCTTGAGGTCAACCCGGACCAAGTCGGTCAGCCGATCCATATTCACGAGGTAAGGGGCAAGCCATTGATGCAAGCTTGATTCAAGCCCCTCATCGGAGAGATGGGGCCAGGTTTCATCATCCTTAAACAACCGCTTAAGGAAACACACACGCCCCTGCCATCGGCGGAGTTTTTTATTCCATGGCAGGCACCCGATCCCCGTTTCTTTGATGCCGCCCAGAAAAACATCCAGCACCTTTTCCGGGTCCGGTTTCCTGAGGAGCTCATTTTGGAGGGTGATGGCCCCCAGCTTCAAGTGTCGTTCTGATTTCACACGGCCCCGTTCCCGGTCCCACCAAACGGACTCCGACCACTTCACCCGGTCTTGAAACTGTTCCCTGAGGGTCTTCAACCGGTAAGGGGCCGCTTTATAAATCCTGGCTTCACTCCCCTTCCCATCCAACTCCGCCGCCACCAGAAAGGGTTCGCTGCACAAGGGTGACGTTTCATCCAGAAAGGCCCCACGGCCGCCGCTCAAGAGGAATTTTCCACCAGATCCCGATCGAAGTTGCGCAATTCGATCCGGATAGGCAAACGCCAGCAAACGCCCCAGATCGCCGACCCCGCCATTCTCTTCTTTTATTCCGAGACGTCGACACAAGTTCCGGGAAACGCGCATGGCATTGCCAACGGCCCCCTTGTCCACAGTACCCCCCGGAATGATAAGGGAGCGGTTTTGCCGCGCCGCACGCATGAGGTCCACCCGAAGCTCCATATCCGCATTGCCCCGGCCCGGTTCAAACCGCACCACGTCCCGTTCTCCCAGCAGTGCCGCCACATGGGAGGCAACGGTCCCCTGCCCCAGGGTTAAGGCTTCAATGAGCATGTGAGCCAGCCTCGGATGAACCGGCAGGGCCCCCATTCGCTGGCCGTGGCGGGTTATCTTTCCACTGGGGTCCAGCGCCTTTAAATCTTTCAGCAGATCACGTGCCCCTTCGAATGATCCTTCAGGCGGGAAATCGAGCCATTTGAGGCCTCCGGGATCATCCACGCCCCAGATGGCCAGTTCAAGGGCCAGTCCCGCCAGATCCGCCTCGAGAATTTCCGGCGTATCGGCTCTTAACAGGGTTGGATGCATCTGTCGGGACCAGAAGCGCAGACACACTCCGGGACCGGTTCGGCCCGCCCTGCCCCGCCGTTGATCGGCCGAAGCATGTGAAACGGGAATTGTTACCAGACGCGTAAGGCCGCTTCGAGGATCAAACCGGGGTGTCCGCTGAAGCCCGCTGTCCACCACAACGCGAATTCCCTCAATTGTCAAGCTGGTCTCGGCAATGGATGTGGCCAGCACAATCTTTCTGAAGCCTTCAGGGGGCGGCAGAATTGCCTGATCCTGTTCCCTGCGACTTAAATTGCCAAAGAGTGGTGCGATGCGCCATTCCGGCCCCAGCCGGGCACCCTTCAGGCGTCGTTCAATTTTCCTGATTTCCCCCGCTCCGGGCAAAAAGACCAGGATGTTGCCCATGTTCTCACGCACGGCAGAGAGAGCCGCCCGGTAAAGGGCATCCTCGGACCAGGTGGGTATATGGTGACCCACATACCGGGTTTCCACGGGAAATAGACGTCCGGGGCATGTAATGACCGGAGCATGGTTCATCATGGCGGCTATGGGCCCTGTTGCCAGGGTGGCGGACATGACCAGAAGCCTTAAATTCTGATTGAGTATCCCCTGCATCTCCAGGCAGAGGGCCAACCCCAGATCCGCATCCAGGCTGCGTTCGTGGAATTCATCAAAGATAACCAGTCCAACCCCCTGAAGGGACGGGTCGCTTTGCAGCATTCGGGTGAGAACCCCTTCGGTCACCACTTCGATGCGGGTTTTTGCGCTGATACAGGTGTCCATGCGCACCCGGTAGCCCACTGTTTGTCCCACCTTTTCTTCCAGCAGGTGGCTCATGCGCATGGCGGCGGCCCTGACTGCCAGTCGCCGGGGTGCCAGTACGATTATTTTTTGGTTTCCAAGCCACGGCTCATGTAAAAGCGCCAGGGGGATACAGGTGGTCTTGCCGGCCCCGGGGAGCGCCCCAAGCACTGCGCAGGGGTTCCCGGTCAGCGCGATCTTTAAATCATCGAGGACCTCGTCGACGGGCAGACCAAAAGACTTCATGCTTACCGTTTCCAGAATGACGGGTAGAAAATGACCAAGGCGGAGAACATTTCAAGCCGGCCCACCATCATATTCCAGGCGAGGAACCATTTGCCGGGGTCCGATATATGGGCATAATTCTCCGACGCGCCGATGGCACCGAAGCCCGGGCCGATGTTCATGAGGGAGGCGACGACGGAACTGATGCCGGTCAAATAATCCATGTTGTCCAAGAGAACCATAACGCACGCACCCATGAGCACCATAAAAATGTTGACAATGAAGTAGCACACCGAAAGGTTGATGATGGCGTCATCGACGGAGCGCTGGTTTAATCGGATGCTCATGACCAACATGGGTTGCAGGAATATTTTCCGGATGGCCACATACATGAATTTACAGATAACCACGTAATGCACCACCTTGATACCGCTGGTGGTGGATCCGGCACAGGCCCCGATGAAGCAGACCGCAAAGAGAAACATCTGGGCCGCCTGGGGCCACTGTTCGTAGTCGGCGGTGGTAAACCCCGTGGTGGTCAGGAGGGATGTCACCTGGAAGGTCCCGAACTGGATGGATTCCATGAGGGTGGGATAGGTATTTTCCTTCCAGAGAATCAATGAGACCATCCCACAGAAAAACAGCAGAAACCCCACATACCAGCGAAGCTCCGTGTTGATTCGAACCGATCGCCAGTCTCCGTGCAGCATCTGATAAAACAAAACAAAGGTGACGCCTCCCAGGAACATGAAGACAATGACAATCCAGTCGATAAACGGACTGCTGTAATGCCCGATGCTGGAATTCCAGACGGAATAACCGGAGGTGGATACGGTGCCAAAAGCGGTACACAGGGAATCAAACAGGCCCATGCCCGCCAGACAGAGCAGGAGGACTTCCAACACATTCAGGGCCAGATAGATGCCCCAGAGCCAGATCATGGTATCCCGGTTGCGGGCTTTGAACCGTTCTTTGGTGATGATCTGACCGGGCGAGGATTCAGCCCGGAAAATACGGAGCCCTCCCACGCCGTGGGGCAGGAAAATGAGGGTCAGGGTCAAAAACCCCATCCCCCCCAGCAGGTGGGTTTCGCTTCGCCAGAACAAAAGGCCATGGGGAACCGTTTCAATATCCGTCAAAATGGTGGCGCCGGTGGTGGTGTAACCGGACATCATCTCAAAAAATGCGTCCGTAAATGACGGGATGGTCCCGTGGATCATGAAGGGCAAAGCGGAAAGTGCTGAGACCAGGACCCAGCCGAAAACGGCCAGGGCAATGCCGTCTTTGATGCTCAGTTTATAATCCCGTCTGAAAAACCACCACAGGGGCAGGCCCAGTGCGGCGGTAATGATGCCTGAAATCAGAATGGCATTGAAGTCCCCTTCGTTATAATAGAGGGAACATATCAGGGGGAACAGCATGGACCCGCCGGTCACCAGCAGAAGTGTCCCCAGGACCCGTGCAATGGATGAATAATGCATAATAAAAGTTGTCAGTTGTCAGTTTTCAGTTGTCACTCGATAATTTGAGAGCTTTATCATGGAACTGGATTCTTTATCAAGCGGCGGTTTCTGTCAATCAATATTCGGTTAAGACTGCCCTTACCCGGTTCGGAACTGAGCATTGAAACCTAAATTTTGGCTTGTGGCCTGGAGAAATATCGGCTAATCATGGGGTTATGATGGAGCGATATACGGAGCATATAAAAAACGAAACCTTTGATGTCATCGTCATCGGCGGCGGTATCACCGGGGCCGCCATTGCCTACGAGGCGGCTTCAAGGGGATTGTCCGTGGCGTTGTTTGAAAAGGGGGATTTTGCTGAAGCCACCTCCGCTGCCTCTTCAAAGCTGATTCATGGGGGGCTCAGGTATCTCTCCAACATGGAATATGGCCTTGTGCGGGAATCGCTCCGGGAACGGAAAACCATGGCCAATATCGCTCCTAATTTCGTGTATCCGATCCCGACCCTGTTCCCCCATTATCGATCATCGGTCAAGAGCAACAAATGGCTCACGAAAATCGGCTTGACAATCTATGACGGTCTGGCCGTGGGGAAAAGCAATACCTGGGACCATTCCAAAAAGATCCCTTCTTACAAAGCCGTATCCCCAAAAGAAGCCCTTCGGCTTCAGCCGGTCATCAGGAAAAAGGGGTTGACCGGAGCGTCTATTTTTTATGACTGTATCAGCATCTGCCCCGAGCGCCTGGCGCTATCATTTATCAAATCCGCCCTTCATTACGGGGCCAAAGCCGCCAACTACACCCGCGTTGAAGCATTTCTCTTAGATGAGAACGGACAAAGAGTTTGCGGTGTTCGGGTTCGGGATCTCATAAAGAATATAAAATTTGAAGTGCGGGCCCGAATCACTCTCAACTGTGCCGGTCCCTGGGCCGACAGCATGCTTTTGCGGTTGATGAAGGATAAAAATGTGGGGCGTCTCACGCGGTCTGAAGGCATCCATATCATCACGAAGCAGATCACGAAAGATGACGCCATCCTTAGCGCTGTAACCCCCGGCGGCAGGCACTGTTTTCTAATCCCCTGGCGCGGCCACACCCTGATCGGCACCACGGACAAACCCTATCCGGGCCATCCGGATGATTACCGGGTCACCCGTGAGAGTATTGAGGCGCTGATTCAGGAAGTCAATGGATCCTTTGAGGGACTGGCGTTACGGCGAAATGATGTCCTTTACAGCTACGGTGGCCTCCGGCCCTTGCTGGAAAGCCACAGAAAAGGGACCTACAGGGCCTCAAGAAGATATGAAATCCATGACAGTGCCGCAGACGGGATCAACGGTCTTTTGACCGTGGAAGGGGGGAAATGGACCACCAGTCGAGGCCTTGCGGAAAAAACCGTTGACCGCGTAACGGAGAAGCTCGGAATTTCCATTCAGCCTTCCGTATCCGCAAAACAATACCTCAAGGGCTCTGATATTCGGGATATGGGCATCTTTATGGCCAGCATCCGGGATAAAAATCGGGATTTTCACGGGAACACCGTGGGTTTTCTGGGGAGGCTTTACGGCACCGACCATGAAAAAGTATTGGACCTGGCCAGAAAGGACACTATTTTAGCCCGACGGCTCAATGGTGACGGTGAGCTCCTGGCCCAGGTCGTTTTTGGGCTGCGTTTCGAGATGGCCCGCACGCTCAGGGATATTGTATTGCGCCGTACCGGCATCGCAACCCTGGGGAGTCCCGGCAGAGCGGTGTTGCTTCGGGTGGCCGAGGTCATGGCCCGGGAGCTGAACTGGGATCAGGAAAAGATTTTCGAAGAGGTGGAAAGCACTTTGGCGTTCTTGCGGGTTCCATCTGAATAGCCACACCAAGGAGTTTTTTTATGTTCAAAGGCAAAGGGATCCGTCCCGAATGGTCTGAAACCCCTCCCCCTTTTAAGAGCTATCGATCTATCTTCAAGTATGGGGATCCCGGGAAATTCAAGCATCCAAACCATCAGTGGGTCTCCATGCTGCGGGATGAAATTGGCATGACGGATCAGGACTTCAAGAGAAAATCCCACGAGGGGCGTCATCCGGTTGACCTAAAGCGCGGCTTAACGTTGTCATCGGAACATATTGACATGCTGAGTCAAATCGTGGGTCCCGACAACGTTACAACGGATCTTTACCAACGGGTAAAATACGCCTATGGAAAAGCCACGGAAGAAATGATGGAACTGGCGCGAGGCCATGTCCGTGAAATCTCCGATCTGGTGGTCCATCCCCGTCACAAGGAGGATGTTCGTGGAATTGTTGAATACTGTAACACCGCGCATATCCCGATCTATGTGTTTTCAGGGGGTTCATCGGTTACCTTTGGTCTCAGACCGGTTGAACCCGGGATCACCCTGGTTCTCGCAACCCATATGAACCGGCTGCTGGAATTAAACGAAATCAACCAGACGGCAAAGGTTCAGCCGGGAATGATGGGTCCGGCTTATGAAACGACGCTGAATCTGGCCCCGGAACGGATCATGGCCAAAAGGCGTTACACCTGCGGCCATTTCCCCCAGTCTTTCGAACACTCCACGGTGGGCGGTTGGGTGGTGACCCTCGGGTCCGGACAGGCCTCCACTTATTATG
>Ga0233431_1004076_pt1 | contig 16280 bp, 20 predicted proteins | sample SI_118_April2016_FD_179867 | JGI IMG/M metagenome (GOLD analysis project Ga0233431, IMG submission 179867) | Seawater microbial communities from Saanich Inlet, British Columbia, Canada - SI_118_April2016_200_MG | ecosystem: Environmental > Aquatic > Marine > Inlet | place: Canada: British...
GATTATGCTAAAGCAATTTATGAGAGTCCTCCCGAGAGATTATGGGCTTCTCCCCAAGCCTTTGTGAAGGAAGGGTGTGTGTATATTCCAAAGAAGGCAACACTCTTAGTTAGAAATTCACCTTTGGTTAATCAGAAGACCGCAGAAGATTTTTCAGGAGATCTAAGGGAATCTTGGGAGGCTTCTCAAGCAGAACAAGATCGTTATGCGGAAGAAGGCAATTTTGATAGGAGGCAAGAAGCAGAAGATAAGTGGAATCTAAAACCAATATCTATTCAAAATGGAGAGAATTATTTAGGTATGGCTGAGGAAGACAGAGAGAAGGAGCCTGAAGAGAGAAGGGTTCTAGATGTAACAGAATATTTCGGAGATAATCAATACATCATGGTTCCTGTTAGTAAGGTTTCGAATCATGAGATATTTAGATGGGCCTTTCGAGATTATTTAGATAGACATATGGAACAATACATGCCGAAGGATTCAAGAGATCGGATGGTTGTTTTAGGTGGCAATGAAGTTAGAGACATTGGCAATAACCCCCACGCAAGGCAAATATGGTTTTCTCCTTCTGAAAATGAGATCCTCGCGGGGACAAATGAGAAACATTTACTTCTTGGAAGGATTTTTGGAAATAAAATTGGAGAGAATGAATAACATGGAAAGTAGATTGGATAAAATAGTGCAAGCTGATGAATCTTTGCTTGGTTTAGCTAGAAGCTTAAAGGCAATTAGAAAAAAAGGCGCGGAGCCAATTTCATTAAGGGATTATGCAAGAATCATCTCATATGGTAACAGGGATGCGCTTGATGGGGCTCAATGTCCTAATGGTCTTGTAAGAGAAGGAGTTGTTTATGTTCCGGGGGAAAGAACACTCTTGGTGAGAGATTCTCCTTTAATAGAGCCTGCTTTGGCAAAGAAATTTGGCAATAAGATAGATAGTTATCATAATCGGATGTTAGAACTGATGAAGGAAGATCCCCAAGACATGGATGAAATGGATAAAGTAGAGGACTCACAAAGAAGATTTGTGCAACATATAGATCCAACGCCATACCTACAAATGGCAAGAGAAGATAGAGTTAAAGCTCCCGAAGATCGAAGAGTTTTCGAGGTGGATTATTCTGAGATTGGAGGGTGTGGGGATAAGATAGCGGGCTTTGGGAGTTATGCAATTGATAATTCTGCTCTTGAAGATAGCGAAGTATTTAGGTGGATGTTCAAGGATTATAAGGGGCAACACGCAGACACTCTCAGGGAATGGTGCAAGGAAGGAAAGATAAAAACCTTTCTCGAGGTTGGGGGCAAGAGCATAAAAAACTTTTATGGGGATAAACCCTTTGTCAAACAATTATATATTGTTCCGAGTGAGTGGGGAAGGGTTGGCATAACCGATTGGCAACAAGACAGAGTCTGTAATTTTATTGGTCTTAGGGAGGAAAGTCAAAATGGAAATTGAAAAAGAACAAGTCGAAACCTTGAGCCCCAGATCTTACTCTGTTTCTGGAACCAGTAGACTCATCCAAGAGATGGAATCCAAAGAATCCGCTTGGCAAGAGGCATACTGGCAGAATGTAAGTCCAATAAGAGGGGAGGCTGCAAAACTATATCAGAAAGTTGTTGGCAAACTTGAAAGTCGTTTTCCCTCTATCTCTAGAGCTTGTTATGTAAAAGATATTGAAGCTCTTGCGGAAACTTCAAGGAAAGGGGATAAATATTATCCAGTCGTATCTGCGGAAACTATTGAGTTATTTGAGCATGACAGAGCGAAAGGAGACAAGAGTTCGGTAGTCGCACTTGCAGACCTTAGTGAGATTCTTTTCCATGAGTATGGGCATATTGTGTATAAAGAAAGAATCAACGAAATGATCTGGGACAAATGGGGCCCCGGTTTCAGAATTGAGTTAGATGAAGCCTTCGCACAGTGGTTTGGCAGACATCTCGGAGGAAGTGAATATAGCACCACTGCAAATCGTTTTTATTTTGATATTAATTATCCAGATCAAGATCCAGATACAATGCATCATGCATATGAGGCCTTAATGGGGCGGTTCGGGATTCTTCCAGGAGAGGTAAAAAATCCATCTCTTAAAGAAATGATCACTTTCTTGAGAGATCCAAAAATTAAACGCTAAATAAAATACAAAAATGAAAGACAACAAACCACAAACAGAAACAGTTGAGTTTCAAGGAGAAACAAGAGAATATGACGTCTGGGATAAAGATTTTTGGGCAAAGGATAGAAGAGACGCTCCAAGATATTGGATAATGTATGATGCCCAAAATTCAAGAGTTGCTATTTCAAATGAAGTTAAACAAGATTATAGGCCTCACATGGTTTTTCATGAACTTTATGAATTTGAACACAATCCTGACGGACCCGTAAAATGCTTAGATGCATTAAAAACAGAATTAACTAGACTGCCCGAAGGAGAATTGCCTTATTATATCCCATTTAGAACAGAAGTTTTTAGAGAGTTGGTTAAATATTGGGAAAAACAAACAGAAGGAGAACCAAGAGATACCATTTTGGAAGGGGCTAGGGAAAGTTTGGGATATTTGGAAGATTTGAGGGGAGGAAAATAGATGGGATACACAACAACATCACAAGCAAGTTCAGCGGGAAGTTACAGCGGAGGAAAGTCTGCACCACCCTATGGCCCGTCAAGAGCTCCAGCATACGTCCAAGATCCAAGTTTTCATATGAGATACTTACCAAAGGTGTATAAGAATTATGGGGCAAGTTATGATTTTTTTCAGCGTTAATATTAAAAAGACGCTTATCTAGAAAATATTAAGAGGCGTGATATGAAAAATATTGGACTAGACAAAATAAATGTTTACGGAAGTAGATTTGAAACAGGATTTGGTTATTCGGAAATTGTTAAACTAAAGTTGGACGGAGAGACTTACCTTCCAGTTGTCTCTGGCCTGGTTAATGTTTTTGGAGTTCCCTTTGATAAAAGAGATTCTGAAAATATTTTTTGTTCGATAGTGTCAAAAAAGAATTTTGTAGAATTTTATTCTAAGTGCGATTTGAAGAAAAGTGATTCCTGGATTCTTGGTGCAACGACTTTGCGAGTCGGGGAATCAATATGGGGAACATTTACTGGACCCAATTTAGGGAAGATTAAAAATTACAAAAAATTAAAAACAAAAATCGATTATAAGCTTAAAATAAAAAGGGGTTTCGGAGATTTCGCATATGATCTGTGGTTAACGAAGTCAAGAAATTTCGGAAAGGCCGATAAAGACACTGTAGAGATAATGATTGTCCTAGAAAAAAACTTTAATAATTTTCTTGGGGAAGTAATAGAAGAGACCGAAGAATTCCAAGTTAGATATCAGCTGAAAGAAAACAAATCTGATGGGGTCGATAATGGCCATACATTCGCTTTCATTTTAAAAAATAAAAAGTTAAGAGAATTTGATATTCTAAAACTTGTTAATTATTGCGAGAGGAAATTAAAGAAAAAACTTGGCAATTATCATTTAAGATCAATAGATCTTGTAAATGAATTTTCATATAATACTGAAATGAAAGTAGATCTGAAGAAGTTAAGTATGGGGATGGAGAAAAAATTAAAATGAAGCCAAAAATAGGTCTAAAAATTTCAAGTGCGCTTTACTCTGGCCCTGGCAAAGTAGACTCAAAAGTAGTAGAACTTATTTCTAAAGACCCTGACTTCAAATTTAGGAGAAAAGAACTTGATAAATTTAAGAAAGCACTCAAGGGGAAAGACTTGAGCATGCATACTCAGACGAAAAGAGTTTTTACAGAAAAGGATAAGGGTCTTCGAGAGATGGAACTGCTTGTGTTAGAATCAGAAATTCTTGCTTGTGAATATCTTGAATGCAAGGAGTTGATTGTGCATTTAACACAAGAGAAACTTAAAAAATCTGAGATAAAACAATTTGGGGAAATTATTGGTTTTGCAAAAAAGCATAAGGTGGAAATCCTTTATGAAATGAATGGGAAATTCAATGCAAAAAAATTCCTGTATAACCTCTCACAGTTTAAGGGATTAAAAGTGAATTTAGACGTCGGACATTTGAACACAGCAATTGTTAATAAAACTCTTAGAATGCCGGTGGAAGAATTCCTGAAGAAGATTAAGGGCAAGGTTGTCTATTTGCATTTACATAATAATAACGGCGAAGACAAGCATTTAGGACTAGAGGAAGGAAGTTTAGACTGGAGGGCTATTTTAAATCAGTTAGATATGGGGAAAGTTAGAAAAATTATAAGCGAAGTTCATGATTATAAAAAGATGGCTGGAGAAGTGAATTTGATTGAGGGGTATTTAGAAAAAAGAACAAAGAAACCAACGCCATTATCCAAAGAAACTAAATCCTTATTGGGAATATTGAAATGAAAATAAACGAAGCAATAAACATTTCTAAGAAAGTAGCGAGCAAACTTAAGGAACTTGAAGGGGTTAAAGCCGTTTCAATATATGGATCAATCGCAAAGGGGATTTTTGATAAATATTCAGATATTGATATTATGTGCTTTTGTGAGAAAATACCTAACGAGGGAAAGAGAATTGAAAAGGTCTTAGAATTAGAAGGATTTGTTAAAAGAAAAAAAGGATGGTCAATGCAAGACCCTTTCTTATATGGGGGAATTCATCTTACGATTGAATATGAAAACTTAAAAGAAACTAAACAACAACTTCGGTCCCTTCAGAATACTGGAAAAATACTTCGTTGTGATGATGCAGATAAACTAAGGGCGCATGTAATAAATTCGAAAGTCTTGTATGATCCCAAAGGTGAGATAAGAAATATTAAGGCCGGATTAAAACCTCTAATTAAGAAATTACCCTCTTCGGGGAAAAGCTATCTTAAATGGATAAAATACAGTTCTTGGAAAATAGAAGGAGAGCGGTCTCCAGTAAGGATGGCAATTAAAAGAAAGAACCTAATACTTGCCAACCAGTTGATTGATAAAACTATTGAGGGACTTATTGCAGTTGTTTATATGTTAAATGGAGAATATTACTATGACCCAAAATGGATAAAACAAGATGTTGGGATGTTTAAGAAAAAACCAATGAACTTTGTGAAAAAAATTGAGGAAATATACTCTACTTCAGGAAGTTTGGCTGGCGTGAATAAAAAAATTAAACTAGTTACATCTTTGATAGATGAGATTGAGGTGTTGAAATGAACATTACAATAAAAATAACCAAAGGCAAAGACCTAACAAAAAAAGAATGGGAGCTCATGGACAAAGAGCGGCAAAAACAATATAGCCCGACCACAAATCTATTTGATAGAAAACATCATGCCAATTCTAACTTCTTCTTAATAAAAGATAATAAGGATATTGTTGCTTGGGGATTTCTAAGACCTGTTGTCATGACTTACAAAAAAAAGAAATATGAGATATTTGCGATGGGAGGAATTATGGTTGTGGAAAAAGAAAAGGGGAAAAGACTCGGAACAATTTTAATTAAATCGATGATAGAATTTTCTAAAAAAACTGAAAAGACAATATTGGGCTTTACTGGAAACGATACTGCCAAATTCTATAAGAAAGTAGGGTTAAGTGTTGCAAAAGATTTTAGTATTAGACTTGAAATGGAGAATCCAAAAACAAAGGAAAGAATTCCAGATGTTGATGGTGCCTGTCCTGGAATTTATTTTGAAGGAAAAGATAATTTCATAACTAATGTTTCAAGAGCAAAAGGAATCGCAACATATTGGATGCCAGATATAAAGGAGCCACATTTTTAAAATGAAAATACAAAAAGCCACAAAAAAAGATCTGAAAGAAATATCTGAGCTATTTTTAATAGAAACTGCCAAAGCCCCCTATAAACAAACCTGGACTAAAAAAACTTCAGCCCAAAAGATTCAAGAGCTTTACAAAAGAGGAGAAATTTATATTGTTATAGATAAAAAGATTATCCTGGGATTTGCTGCACTAATTACTAGTCTTGGAAGTAAAGGCAAGGGGGCACATCTAGAGGAGTTATGGTTAAAAAAAGAACACCAGAGGAAAGGAATCGGAACTAAACTCATGAAGTCTCTTGAATCTACTTGTAAAAAGAAACATCTCAGAAACATCTCATTGGTCTCTGACAAAAACTCTAAAGCATTTGGGTTTTATAAGAAACTTAAATATAAAGATTATCCAGAAGATGCTTTAATGGGGAAGGTGTTGGGATGAAGGGATTAAAGAAATTCATAGAAGAAAATTGGAATTTGGAAATAAAAAAGATTACTGAGGAACCTTCTGGCGAGGCGTCGGATACATACGTTATAAAAACCAATAAGGGCAAATTTGTTGTAAAGGTGGTTAAAACAAATACAAAATTTGGTAAAAAAATCGCAAGGAATCTTAAAAAATCCTTAAAGATATGCTATGAATTAAATACCTCCGAGGGAATTGAAGAGATTTCTATACCTGTAAAATCAAAAAATAAGAATATTGTTGAAATGTTTGGAAAAAGACCATTTTACTTGATTCAGTTTATTGAAGGGCGATATGGTGAAGAAAATTGGAATCTAAATAAAAGACAATCTTTCAATTTTGGAAAATTAATAGGAAGGATACACAAAGCTACCAAGAAGATTATTCATCTAAATCCGCCAAAAGAAAATTTAGCGCAATCTTATTATGAAAGACAACTGAAAAAAAATGTTGATAAAATTTTATTAGAAAATACATCGACTAAAAAATTATTAGAATCTGTTAAAGGAGAAATTGATTATGTTTTGAGGGAATTATCAATCGAAAGAAATAAATTAAAATCAAAAACCAATTTGGTTATTTGTCAAAGGGATCTTATTGGAGAAAACCTGATTGTTAATAGGGAAAGGGTTTTTATTATAGACTGGGATGGCCTTGGTCTAGATTTAAAAGAGAAGGACCTTTGGTTTCATGTTTTTAATAAATCTTTTTTGAGAGGCTATGGAGAAGGTTTTGGTAAATTTAAATTGGACTCTTCGGCGCTGGTATTTTATTGTTGCGATAGGTTACTTGACGACTTAAATGAATACTTGGAGAAATATCTAAGTGGAAATTTGAAAGATAAAAAGAGGGCGGCTGAACAGATAAGAGATTATCTTGTTGTTGATTTAAAGAAAATTAGATTAAGGATTGGGAAGTTTAGGAGGCTGAAATGAAACCCAACCATTCAAAAAAACTAGCAGAATTTACAGAGTACCTAAAAACATTTCCAGAGGTAATTGGAATTTACTATTCAGGCTCTACGGCAACAGCTTCATGGGATGAGTATTCAGATCTAGATATTGGAATTGTAACAAAAGATAAAAATTACAAAAAGATAGTAAAAATTCTACCAAAGCTTCTTTCTTGGTGGGGAAATATTATGTTCTGCAATCCTTATGAAACATGGGATCAGATGTATGGATTTATTGGGGAGGGATACTTTAAAGTTGAAATAGAACCTGTTAAGGTGTCTTATTTTAGCAAACCCCATTTTGACATAAAGAATATAAAAATAGTTTATGATCCTACAAAAAAATTAGCCCAAGGTAAAAGTATATCTCAAGAATTAAAGACCGTTCATCTTGATGAAAAATATTTCAGATGGAATTTATTGGATACAAGAAGTAATCTAATTTATATTGCGAATCATTATGCAAGAGGACAAAAAATTGAAGCCATTGGCACTATCGACATAATTGGAAATGAATTATTTAAACTTTTTGCAAAAACAAAAAATATGGAGGATTGGGAGTTAAGAAGAGTGGCTGAAAAAGAGATGTCTAAAAAAGAACATCGGCTCTGGGAAAAGTCTAGATGTGGGGGCGATACAAAAAAAGAAGTCAAAAGAAGCCTAAAAGCTTGTTGGGATTTTATGAAATATGTTGAGGGAGAATATGAAAAAGCCAGTGGAAAGAAACTAAATCTGGGGACTGATGATGGGGAAATTTGGAAGAAGGTCGAGAGGCTGATGAGATGAAAGGATTGGTAAGTTTAGAAAAACATGGATTTATTTTAGATCAATCTAAAAGAAAAGACTGGGCAGGTTCTAAAAAAATACTTGTTAGAAAATCTGTTGCCAATGCTCTAACAAAAGCAAAAAAACTTCTTCCAGAAGATTATAATTTCAAAGTTTTTGATGGGAAAAGGTCTGTCGAAGACCAAAGAAGAATCATAAAAATTTGTGAAGAAGATTTCAAAAACAGAGATCCAAAAAATTGGGAAAAAATGTTAGTTGATTTTACTGGAGGTTATCAATCATTGAAGATGAAACTTCCAAAGAATACTCATCGCCATGGGGGTGCTGTCGACCTAACAATCCTAGATGAAAAGGGAAAAGAGATTGATATGGGTGGAGATACTTTTGATAAAAGAGAGGCATTAAATTTTTATGAAAGAAAAAAGAATTTGACCAAAAGAGAAAAACAAATCAGAGCAAACCGAAGACTTCTAAAAAATGTTATGACTAAATCAGGATTTGAACCTCATTATCCTGAATGGACTCATTGGGGTTATAGCAAATGAAACCAACAAAAAAACAAGCAGACCTAATTTCCAAGGCGTACAATCTTGGGAAAGTTAAATCATTAAAACCTATTGCAGGTGGCTGGGTTAATTACAATTATTTGTTGGAAACAAGTAGGGGAAAGTTTGTTGTGAGGATATTGGGATCTAGGATAAAAAAAGAAACCAAGATGAGGTTAACCAATGAATTCAAAATCTTGGAATATTTACATAAGAATAATTTTCCTTACGAGATTCCTTATCCTATAAAGAATAATGAAGGGAAATACTTAACAGAGAAATCTAAACAGCTTTTTTGGGTTTATCATTATCTTGAAGGCTCTCCGATTAAAGATTATGATGATGCGACAATTAAGAGTATTGCTAAAGCATTGGCTACTTACCACCAGTATGTTGAGAATGTTAAGATAAATGATAACAGAAAAGTAGACTCTTTGACCAAGACATACAAGAAATATAAGAAAATGAGGATGTTAAAGCCAGATACTCCGGCGAATAAACTTGTACTGGAAAATCTTGGATTCTTTGAAGAATCCTTAAAGAAGATAAAGAAAATTAAATTTGATACAAAACAAGTTCAGATACATTATGACTTCCATAAAGGCAACCTCTTATTCGATAAAAAGAAAGTTGTAGGAATTATTGATTTTGAAAGATTCTTGTATGCTCCCCGAATTCTTGATATAACTCAATTGATTAAGTGTACCTACAAGAAGGACAAAAAAGTCTTTATGGAAAGAGTTAATTTCATTATAAAAGAATATGACAAAATCAATCCCCTTACAAAAAGGGAGAAGGGGTTAATACTACCCATGCTCGCAAGGGATAATTGTAGGATGTTTGAAAGATTTTATGAGCTAATTAGGGGATCTCAACACAAAAAGATTCATGAAGGAGATTTGTCTTGCTTGAAGTGGACAATTGATGTTCAAAAGTTAGTTATGGGGGCGATGAGATGAAAAAGCCAAAATATCTATACCACGGGAGCAGATTGAAGTTAGATATACTTAAACCACAACAACCCAGCGATAACCATCCAGATCATGGAAAGTTCGCCATTTATGCAACTGATAAAAAGATTGGGGCGATAATCCACGGGGTCGCGCCAAAGCCAACTGAATGTTTTGGAGAACGAAATAGCCTGATTTTATCTTTTGTAAGTGGTTGGCCAACAAGTAAAACCCATAAATATTCTTATGTCTATACTCTCAAAGCTAAAGACTTCAAACACAACGTACGGGGCGAATGGATTGCCACTAAACAAGTTAAGCCAATAAAGATTGAGAAATATAAGGTTTCGGACCTAAAGGGATTCTGGAGAAAATCAAATAGGGCGGAACTCAGGGAATTCCTCAATAATAGGCCGGGTTGGAAAATGCCTCAGAGAGATCAAAAGACTAAAAAAGAAATTAAAGAGATGGTAAGAGAAGCTTTGAAGAAAGGAGAAATTGTAACATGAAATTTCTTCCAAAAAATGATATTGAAAAACAGAAGTTACTAGTTGAGGCAATATCTAAATTTGCCAAAGATAAAGAGTATTCTTCTTCAGAGATAAATGAAATACTACAAACACTTGAGACAGAAGACCCTATTTTATTTCGTAGAGAATTGGTAAATTTTGGATATCTTTTCTTGGACCCCTATAAAAACAAGTATAGGGTAATGAAGTATTCTCCGACAAAGGCAGATCTGATAAAAATAGAAGAAAGAGAAAATAAAATGGGGCGATTTAAATGAAACTCACAAAACCTACCGAAGCGGAGCTAAGAAAACTTTATAAAAAGTATGTCGAAGGAAAATATATTTATCGTTCGCAACCAGAAGAACACATTAAGGATATTTTAAAAAATGGTTTTAACCCTGATAAAGACCCCTATAAAAAAATAAGACCAAAACTTGAGAAACTTTATGAATTGGTTCTTGATTTAGAAAAGAAAAGATATGAAATGATTTTAGATTGGAATGGTGTTTATCCTAACGGAAGTCGTGCAGTAAAAACCTCTAGACTCGACCTTGATAATCCCTTTATTGATTTTGCAACAGATCTTAAGGAAGCAAAGGTATTTGTTAAACAATTTCAAGGAGGAGCAATTGCAGGAAATGCCATAGAATTTATTGAGGGCATTAGAGGATTTAATATTAAGTTGACAAGCTCCCAGAAAAAGCTGATGAAAGAACTTGAAGTTTGGGCAAGAAGGAAAATGAAATTTAAAAATGTTCTATTGAGAGTTGATGCTACATCCAAGGCCCTTGAAAATGCAAAGATTCATACATTTGAATATAAAATGTATTTTCATTCTCCTTTCGGTTCGTTTGAAAATTTTAAGAAGGCAATAGAAAAAGAGGGTTTGAAAAAATATATGCCCTATCTTAAGAGAAAAACAAAAGCGTATGTTAGAGTAATTTCAAAAATTCCTGCGAGAGAGATTGAGGTGTTGAGATGACCTCCAAAAAATTCTACGACATAAAGCAACCTTCCTTTAAGCAAAGAGAGACGGAGAGAAACAAGCTATCCAAGATATTTGTAAAAAAATATGGGAATCCCATTTTGGCCCACGCTGTAGACAATGAGGAGAGTTTTATGAAAATCTTGAAACAAGGGATGTTAAAAATCCCAAAAGAGCATACGTCTCCTAAAAAATTTCTTTATATGGAAAGATTATTGGGTATTGATAATTCTATTTTTCTAAGCTTAGGATTTGTTTATTATGTAGATTATAAATTAAAATACAATTTGATTTTTGATATTGATTTACTAAGGGAAGCAGATTTTTACAAGAGACCTCTTCCATTCAAGTGTTACAGAAAAATAGTTGACTATTGGTATAAAGAAGATAAGAAATATCTGAATAAAGTTATGAAGTCCTCTAAAAAAGTCGGAGAAATTATTGGATATTATATTGAGCAAGTAAAATCAGGGGCCAAGGTTCGTCCACTTAGATACTGGGAAGCAGAAAAAGAATTTTATGAGGCTATAATGAGATATCCAAAGAGAAACAAGCTTATCCGAAAAGCAAAAGAGATGAAAAAAGAGCTTTTACTTAAGTGGCCCTATTCGAAAAGAAATGCCAGAATGAAATATCTTAAGAATGATTGTCCGGAAATAATTTATCATAAAAGCATAAATCTCCTTGAACATCCGGCTTTTCTTGGATTTTTTATCGAAGGAAAAATCTCTAAACAAATGAGGGCGATATTGGAGAAGAAATATAAAGGAAAGATTCTTTTTGATGGGAAGAAGATGGAGGTGATGGGATGAAATTTCCAACAAAAGTAAAAACTCTCCTATATAGTATGGAAGTTAGCCATGGGATAAGAAGGGCCTTAATGGCGACCTTGGGATTAATTTATTTTTTATCTTTTGGTTTTAATGTTGTTTCTATAACAACCCTTTTTGCAATCTCCACAATCATTATGACTTTCTTTGAGTTTCCAACAGGAGCAATTGCAGATTATGATTCAAGAAAAAAATCAATTATGATTTCTTATTTTTTAATGTCTCTTGCTTTCTTTGGGTTATTTATTTTCAAGAATTTTTGGTTTCTTGCCGGGTCATGGATATTAGGGGATATCGCTTGGACATTTTTCTCAGGATGCAGTAGTGCATGGTCTATTGATGCACTAAAGATTGGAAAAGAGAAATCTAAAATAGTCTCCTTAATCTCTCGGAGTTATATCTTCGAAAAGGGAGGACATATCATTGGAGGATTGGCAGGACTTATTCTTATCTCTATTAATTTCAGTTATATTTGGCTTTTTGTTTCTATCTCTCAACTCTTTATGTTCTTTGTTATTTGGAAATATATGGAAGAAAGAAATTTTAAACCAGAAAAGGTTCAATGCAATTATCTAAAAAAGGCCCTAATAAAAGCAAAAGAATCATTTAGTTTCATTCTTCATAAAAAAAATAGGGAATTAAGAGTTTTAATGCTTGGGGATTTTGTGGGAATATTAGCCCAAAGTGCTTTTTTTGTTGGAATGCCCTTGTTATTTGTGCAAATATTAGGATTAAATCCTGAATCTCTTTCAGGAATTATTACTCTTATTGCAGGCATAACCATCTTAAGCCCATTAGTTGCTGAAAGAGTCGCAAATACTAAAGGAATAAAATACGCAATGGTTCTATTTGTGTTTTTAGAGAGTTTGTTCATATTCGGATTTTCATTATCTAGTTCTGTAATCCTGGCAATAATTTTGCTTGTATTTTTGAGGATTACATTAGAAATATTAAGCGTAGTAGGGGATTCAGCATATCACCACGAATTTGATTCTAAGATTCGAGCTTCTTTGGGGTCTATTAGTAATGTTATTTGGGCAATAGGGAATTCAATTTCTGTCTTCTTGGCAGGTCTTTCAATCTACTTTTTCGGAGTTATTATAACACTTTCAATTTGTGGCATGCTTGTTTTAGTAGAAGCATTTATTTATTTATTTGGCTTAAAAAAATAGACACTCTAATCTCCATTAGAGTGCACTGACTTTAATCTGCCAAAACAACTAACTGTTAGCCATACCATTATTATGGAGAAAAGATAGTCTAACGATACTACACTCAAAACTAAATGAATACTCAATTCTGTGTTTGGAGATTTAGAAAGAAAGGACACGCCCTGAGCAGGAATCGAACCTGCGAGCCCCGAAGGGCGTAGGTTAGCAACCTACTGCAATACCATTATGCGATCAGGGCATATTTATTTTTAGCGTGTCTTTTCTTTTAAACCTTTATGATTACCAACTGCGACATATCTGTCTGGCATTTTAGCAATCCGGTGCAATAACCACTATACGATGTGGGCCTAATAATCTGGGGAATTTGCAGTTTTTAAAACTAACTTTTGCCCGCCATATTTATAAACTTGGGGGAATTTCCATTATAATGAATGAGGAAAATAATTTTTTAGTAAAGGCACATAAATCGTATAGATTAGTAGTCGCTATTTGTGATAAAGACCTATATGGGCGGAAAGTTGAGGAGGGGGATAAACAACTAGATCTTACTGGGCCATTCTTTGCGGGTGAAGAAAAAAGCAGGGCTGAGACTGCCGACCTTATTAGATATTACCTGGGGGAAGATGCCACATTCAACATTGTAGGCGAGAATTCTTGTAAAATTGCACAGGAATTGGGGATTGTGAAAACAGAGGGTGTTATAAAAATATCTAATGTCCCATACGCACTAGTTCTTCTGTGAATGCTAATAACCCAAGACTTATAAACGAATTTTATCATACAAGAATATGAGACCAAACAATAAAAATCAACCAGAGGTCGACCCGAATGCTCCTGTTAGAGTTAGAATTCCGAAGGGCAAGGAAATAATTGGAATCATCGCACAAAGATGTGGTGGAAGTCGAATGCTTATATCCTGTATGGATGGAAAATCTCGTAATTGTAAAGTTCCAGGAAGACTTCGTAGGGGTATGTGGTTGCGTGAGGGTGACGTTGTAATTGTTGAACCTTGGGAATTTGATGATGATAAGGGCTATATTATGTACAAGTACACTCCAAATCAGGTTAGAAAACTTAAAGAGAAGGGAATGATCCAAACAAGTGAAGAAGAATTCTAGTCTAAATCTTTAAAAAGCTTATTTATTTACAAATTTTATGGAAAGAACTTATATAAAAAAATCACTTGATTTAAATGAGGGGGATAAAGTTTCGCTTAAGGGCTGGGTCCATGAAACACGAGACCTAAAGAAAGTTAGATTTTTGGTACTGAAAGATATTACTGGCAGAATCCAGGTGACTGGTGTTGGTTCTAAAACAGATAAAGATACTTTTGAATTATTAGACAACCTAAAAAGAGAAAGCGTAGTAGAAGTTATTGGGGAGATTAAAAATTCTAACCAAGCTCCTGGAGGTAAAGAAGTTTTGCCTGAAAAAATTATCGTGATTTCTGAAGCTGCTGATCCGTTACCTATTGATGTTAGTGATTTTTCAAAAACAGAACTACCGTTAAGACTTGATAACCGATTTTTAGATCTACATACAAAAAAAGCACAAGCAATTTTTAAAATACAGTCAACCATTCTTCAGGCTTATCGAAATTTTATGATTCAAGAAAGTGCGATTGAAGCTATGTTCCCTGCTATTATCGGTTCTAGTTCTGAGGGTGGAACAGATTTATTTAAGGCTAAATATTTTGAGAAGGAAGTTTATTTGTCTCAAAGTTGTCAATTGTACAAACAGATGCTGGCTTGTTCAATGGAAAAAGTTTTTGCGATATTCACTGTTTGGAGAGCTGAAAAACATAATACTGTTCGACATTTGAATGAGGCAAGACAATTAGATTATGAAGAGGGATTCGCTGATGACAAAAAAGTTATGGATGTATTGGGTAGGTGCGTTCAATATATTGTGGAAAAAGTTCTGGACGAAAGAAAAGAAGAATTAGAATCTTTAAATATGACAACTCTGAAAGTTCCAGAGATTAAATATATTACATTTGCAGAAACCGCAGAAATTATGAAGAAAGAAGGCGTTAGAATGTCTGAGCATGACTTGAGTGGTGACGCTGAAAAGAAATTGGATGAGCTATATCCAGATACTATTATTTTTGTACACGATTGGCCGATTGAAGGGAAACCATTTTATATAATGCCAGCTGAAGGTGGTCTATCAAAAGGGTTCGATGCAATCTGGAAAGGTATGGAAATTTCATCAGGTGGGCAAAGAGTTCATATCCCAGAATTATTAATAGAAAGATTAAAGGCTAAAGACTTGAACCCAGAAGATTTCAAAGCCTATGTCGATTCATTTAGGTATGGCGCTCCTCCACATGCTGGATGGGGACTCGGACTAGAGAGAGTGACAATGCTAATGCTTGGCTTAAACAACATAAGAGAAGCCGTTCTTTTCCCTAGAGATAGAGATAGACTGACTCCATAGGATTAGAACTCCTAAAAATACTTAAACTGACTTTTTGACTTAACTGCATGGAAAGAACTTATATTGAAGATGCCGGTAAAAATATCGGAAAAGAAATTTTACTAAAGGGATTTGTTCATGAGATGAGGGACCAAAGTAAAATTAAATTTTTATTATTGAGAGATAAAACTGGAATATTGCAATGTATAACTTTTGCAAAAGATGAATTCTTTAAAGATATTGGTAAAATTTCTAAGGAAAGTGTTCTAGAACTAACTGGTGAAGCGGTTGAGAGTAAACAAGCGCCAAACGGGGTTGAATTAAAGATTAAAAGCTACAAAGTATTGTCAGAAGCAGCTTCCCCCTTACCTATTGAAATTAATGGTAAAGCTGAGGCCTCTATGCCTGTTAGGTTAGACCATAGATGGTTGGACCTTAGAAACCCGAAGAAACTTCTTATATTTAAAATTTGGACATCAATGGAACGAGCTATGAGAGATTGGTGGAAAGAGCAAGGGTTCCTTCAGATATATAGTCCGAAATTCATGGGAGCGGCAAGTGAATCTGGTGCTGAATTATTTGAAGTAGAATATTTCGGGAAGAAGGCCTATTTGGCACAATCTCCACAATTCTATAAACAAATGGCAATGGCTTCGGGTTTTGAAAAAATATTTGAAATTGGACCTGTTTTTAGAGCGAACAAATCCCACACGAGAAGACATGATACTGAGTTTACAATGATTGATATGGAGCTTTCTTTTATTGAATCCCATGAGGATGTTATGAAGGCTGAGGAGAGTTGGATTGCTTATTTTATATCAAAAATTAAGGAAGAATATGGCGACGAAATCAAAGAAGTATTCGGAGTTGATATTGTTGTTCCAACAACACCTTTCCCAAGAGTACCAATGGATGAAGCACAAAAACTTTT
>Ga0233431_1004077_pt1 | contig 16266 bp, 14 predicted proteins | sample SI_118_April2016_FD_179867 | JGI IMG/M metagenome (GOLD analysis project Ga0233431, IMG submission 179867) | Seawater microbial communities from Saanich Inlet, British Columbia, Canada - SI_118_April2016_200_MG | ecosystem: Environmental > Aquatic > Marine > Inlet | place: Canada: British...
TAAGAAGCAGGTCTCACTCGCGGATCTGATTGTTCTTGGCGGCTGTGTAGCAATTGAAGAAGCCGCTCGCCGAGCTGGACACGAAGCCTCGGTTTCCTTTCATCCTGGACGGACTGACGCAACTGATGAAATGACTGATATCGAGTCCTTCGCTGTACTCGAACCAACGACGGATGGGTTTCGTAATTATGTTGCCGACCATATCGATCGTCCTACTGAGGAACTCTTGCTGGACAAAGCTGACCTTTTGACGCTCACTGTGAAAGAAATGACAGTACTTGTCGGGGGGCTTCGAGTTCTCGGGGCGAATAGCACCGCAGGTGATCAAGCTCAACTTGGCGTTTTCACAAAGCGTCGTGAAACCTTATCGAACGATTTTTTCATCACCTTGCTGTGCCCGGATATTACATGGCAGAAAACCCTCGAATGTGAAAATATTTTCGAAGGACTCAACTGTGTGACTGACACTGTTAAGTGGACAGCAACGCGTGTCGATTTGATCTTCGGTTCAAACGCGCAATTACGTGCAATCTGCGAAGTCTATGCCAGTGAAGATGGCCAGCAACAGTTTCTCAATGATTTTATTGAAGCCTGGGTCAAAGTGATGAACCTCGACCGCTTTGACTTACAGACGATTGCTTCTCCATGAGAGGTGCTTTTCAAATGAACTGAATAAGGTCCTGTGGCAAAAACCCGATTCGATTCATTAACACATGTCATGCTTGTCCTGATAACGCCTCAACTATATTTTCGAAATGACTAAATAAGTGCGAGTAGCTGTCAAGGACTGACAACATCACAGAATTTACTGAAGGGCTCATACCGGTGCTTGTAAGCTCTTCTAGCTGTTTCTGGCGAAGTCCTTTTATTTGAGACAGGACACCTGCTCGCACAGAAACAAACTCTTCAAAGATGTTTTGATCTTTGGTACGAATCGCTGCGTTCATTTTTATCAAAAATGACAGGGCACGAGAACTCAATTCTTCGATACCCTCACAAAAATACGATGGAAGGGAAGCATCATAGTCCCGCAACTTGTTGTCAAGTCTTTCGAGATTTTCTATGTAGTCACTGATCGATTCATATTCATAAGCGATACGCAACTGAATACGTATTTCATCTGCTACATCATGAGGTAAAGCATTTGTGAAGAGATTCGTCATGAATGCTGTGAGTTCTTCCTGAATCGCATCAAGGGATATCTCATAGTCTCTTAACTGATTCCTGAGCTGAGTGTTCGATTTCTTTTCTCCTCTCAACTCAGTCAAGACATGAAGCATCTCCGCGCAACTGTCTCCCATTCGCTCTATCTCTTTGAGTGACTGCTCTATTGCTAACACTGGATTATCTAACATTCGAATGTCTAACTCGGTGAGTCGCGGCTTCTCTTTCACTTCTTTTACAGGAACTATCCGCTCAAGAGCACGCACAAGAATGCCCACAAATGGAATAAACAGCAAAACATTCACTACATTGAAAATACTGTGGGTCGCAGCAATAGCCGGCGTTGTGTTTGGAAAAGTGGCAATACCATCGACCATCACTATTTTCAGAACATCTACATGAATAATCCACTGTACAAGTTGGATGTACCAATGGAAAACAAGTGTTATCCAAAACACTCCAGTGAGATTGAACAGAACATGGAAGTAGGCAGCTCGCCGGGCATTTGTTGTGGCCCCTATCGATGCTAAAAGAGCCGTAATCGTTGTGCCGACGTTCTCACCGATGACAAGTGCCGCAGCAGTTTCATATGAGATAACTCCCTGGTAAGCCAACGATATTGTAATCCCCAGGGTTGCAGAAGAAGACTGCACCATGGTCGTCAGGACACAACCGACCATGCAACACTTCAAGACACCCAAATAACTGTCAGCCTGAAAGGCTTGAAACCAGGTAGCAAAATCAGGAGTTTCCTTGATAATGCCGCACGCATCTTTCATCAGTTCCAAACCAAAAAATACCATGCCCGTGCCCATCAGACCCATCGCATAGTATCGCCAGCGTTCATTTCTTGAGAATAGGTATACGAACGCCGAGAAACCAAGAAGCGGCAGGCCGTATTTCCCAATTTTAAGAACGAGTATCCATCCAGTAATTGTGGTGCCAATATTTGCGCCCATAATGACACCCACTGATTGGGCAAGGCTCATCACTCCACTGTTTACAAAGCCAACGACCATAACCGTGGTAATCGAACTTGATTGAACAATACACGTGACAATAACCCCAACGATAATCGCAAAAATACGATTACCAGTCACTGTACCAATAAGCCGACGTAAGCTATTCCCAGCGACAGCCTGCATGCCCTCAGACATATATTTCATGCCTAACAGAAAAACACCCAGACCTCCAATCAGTTCGCCAAGGAGGTGCGCTAAAGATGTGAGATTCACAGGAGCATTCCAAATGGCTATTTCGTGAGCGTAATAGAGGTATACTGACAGAATACAGTTTAAAGACAAAGAAAACTTTGCATAGTTGTCTTTATAAGGACAATGTTTGGGCATATTTCATGAAATGGGAACCTCTTGATCTTGTTGTTTACAGTAAACAGAAGCACAGTGCTTCTCCCGGCCCTCGAGCTCGGGAAGTTGACGCAGCATCTCGCGGAGAAACCTATTCTTATACCGTGGACAAGTTTTGGGTGGTGCAACAGGTACTTGAAGACGGCAACCTGCGCCTGATAACTCGTACTGGCAAGCAACACACCATTCATCCTCATGATCCAAATCTTCGCAAAGCAACACTATGGGAGCGGTGGTACTTTTGGGGACGATACCGCGAAATCAAAGCACTGGTGTCCTAAAAGCACTGGTGTCCTAATTAATCTTTAACTGCACTTTGCATTACAAAATAGCTGTCGATAGGCCGCATACATAAACATTTACAAGTAAGCACCTTAAAGAGCTTGTGGAAAATCTTTTTTTATCCATTCACAAGTTTTCATCCATCCACAAGGTAGTTCATTTCGAGGCTCTCGCTCCATGGAACTTATTGACTCCAAAAAATACCTTTGTACTGTTCTACTTTTTCTTTGCAGTTTCTTTTTAATAGGAAATCACAGGTCTGTTGTTTTCTCGCAGCCATTTCCGAAGAATATCGACCCGGCTATACAACCTTATCAATCAGTCAGCGGAGAAGTCGCAGGCTCTCTTAAGTACATCGGTTCCGATACAATGAACAATCTGGTTGCCTTATGGGCTGAGGGATTCAAAAAATTCTATCCCGCTGTCCGTGAAGGTATAGAAGGTAAGGGGTCTGCATCTGCACCGCCAGCTCTCACGGAAGGCACAAGCACTTTTGGCCCAATGAGTCGACCCTGGAAAGCACATGAAATCGATTCCTTTAAAGACTCTTTCGGCTATGCACCTACGGTTATCCCAACAGCAATCGACATGCTTGCTGTTTACGTTCATAAAGACAATCCGACTGCAGGGCTTTCACTTCAGCAGCTAGATGCGATCTTTTCGAAAAATCGTAATGGTGGAATGAAAAAAGCTATCGTGACATGGGGACAACTGGGACTGACAGGTGTCTGGCAAGATAAACCAATACGTCTTTATGGTCGTAATTCAGCAAGTGGCACCTATGGATTTTTTAAAGAGCACGCTCTCTTCCGGGGAGACTTTAAATCCAACGTCATAGAACAACCTGGAAGCTCTTCCGTAGTGCAATCAATTGCGAACGATCGTTATGGGATTGGCTACAGTGGAATCGGCTACAAAACCGTTGATGTTCGGTCACTCCCGCTGAGCACTACGCCAGATAGTAAAAATATTACTACTGATGCAGAAAATGCCTACTCTGGTGAATATCCACTTGTTCACTTTCTCTATCTAAGTGTGAATCACAAGCCTGGTAGTACACTCGAACCACTTCGCAAAGAATTTTTGAAGTATGTTCTAAGTGCTACCGGTCAAGCAGATGTTTTAAAAGCTGGTTATCTCCCAGTAAGTTACAAAACATCTCAGAGAAGCCTTGAAACTATTACGGCACACGGAGTGAAATAATGCTTTTCTGAGGAAGTATGAAAACACGGTAGACTGCCCGTGAGAGAGCGATTACAACCGATTCTTTGACAAAGGCTGCCTCTTATTATTTTTAGCTCATCATCACGAGCAGACCGTGTATGCCAAATGGGTGTTTCTCTATTTAATAGCCGTGATCCATGAATCAACCGGCAACATTTACTGGTCGTAGAAAAAGAAGTGCTACACGCGCTACAGTATTACTCAGTGATACTGTAGCGCGTATCGTGATTACACTTGGTGGCCTTGCAACAATTGCTGCAGTGCTTCTCGTAGGTGTTTTCCTCTTCGTGGTAGCCCTTCCACTCTTTCGCTCTACAACTGTTCAGTTGAAGCAATCTATTCCATGGGAAATGGCTAGTCATTCATACCTCGCCTCTGGTCTCGATGAGTCTGGGTTAGTCGCATGGTTTTGTGATGCTGATGAAATAACTGCTATTGAATTAAAAAGTGGCAATAAACTCCTCTCACGATCAACAAAAATTAGTGGGCTTCAATACGCTTCTGCAATTTGTCATCTACCAAACACCTTAAAATCGGCTGTCGGTTTTAAAAATGGCACAATTCGCATCGGAAAACTTGGACTGAGTACGTCCTATGTTCCAGAAGCAGAAATTCCACTGCCTGCAAGGTCTCTCAAAATTAGTGAACTCACCACTGTCAATAATGACATTTATCTTCGATCATCGAATAAAATAGTTCAAAAAATTCAGCTCGTATCAGAATTAGAAGACTATGTGTCTACTACTCTCACTCGACCAATCACTGATATTGATCTGGCAATAACAAATAGAGGATTCTGCTTTGCAGCACTCGACGATAAAGGAAATATACGATTTGAAAAAAGCACTTTTCAAAACAATCTCTTAACTGATGACGGTTCCGTCATCAATGTTGGAACAACTCTTCAGGAAGAAATTGTTCCATCAGGCCTTGATTTTATTCGAGTATCGGGCCTCGGAGATCAGCTTTTCGCCTTCACTTCTTCTGGATCCTTCAAGCGTTTTGCAATCCGAGATGTCGATCACCCCGTATTAATGGAGGAACGTGATCTACTTCAAGAAAAAACTTCTCTTACCCACGTTACTCGACTCTTTGGTGAAAATTCTTTCGTAATTGGTGACAACAGTGGCACAATAAGAATTCTATTCAACTCCAGGGACAAAAACCCTACTACAGATGATGGGTTAACGACTAAGGTCACTGCAACTTTTTCTGCTCATCAAAACGAGCGTCATCACCAAAAAATAGAAATTACTTCTATTTCAGCTTCACCAAGGTCTCGCCTTTTTGCAGTTGCATCATCCGACGGAGTGATTCGACTCCTGCAAGCTACAAATCACTCAACAGTTGCCGAACTCAGCACCAAAAAAGAATCCACGCAAAGTCAAAACTTACAAATTCTTCTCCTCGGCTCAAGAGATCAGAAACTCGTTGCCTGTGATGGCAAAACTCTTACCACTTGGAACATTGACCTTAGCTATCCAGAAGCTTCTTTGACTTCACTCTTTGGAAAAATTTGGTATGAAAATTATCTAGATCGAGAGTATGTATGGGAAACAAACGGACACGAGTCCTTTGAGCCAAAATTTAGCTTGGTTCCCCTGCTGTGTGGCACTATAAAGGCAACTCTCTACTCAATGCTATTTGCCACACCAATTTCAGTTTTTGCAGCAATTTATATCAGTCAATTCATGACTCCAGCATGGAAATCTCGTATTAAGCCTGTCATCGAGATGATGGCAAGCCTGCCAAGTGTTGTGTTGGGATTTATCGCTGGTCTAATCCTTGCACCAGTTATCGAAAGCGGTGTGATGATTTTTATCACAAGCTTTTTTACAGTTCCAATTACTCTCCTGATCTTTGCCTTTTTATGGCAATTTTGGTCACCTGGATTACGGAGTCAAATATCTATCTGGAGATTTCCTGTCGTACTCTTCATCGCACTCCCCATCGGTATTCTATTAGGTGTTCTAACAGCACCGCCGACCGAGTTTCTTCTGTTTAATGGTGATTTTTTTGCATGGCTTCACGGCCGGGGTGGAAGTGGCTGGGGAGGTTGGGCACTTGCTTTATTCCCACTATCAGCAATGGTCGCCGTATTTCTCATAGGCCGGTTCATCAATCCCTGGATTCGTATTCGAAGTATGAAATGGGGACATATAAAGACTGTCTCAGCAGCCCTCATTCTCCTTTTTATTGGGCTTTTTCTGGCCGGTGCCATTTCGACAGCAGCGGCAATGTTCCTAGATGCTTTGCGCTGGGAAACTCGTGGTGGCATCTTTGGCACCTACGTCCAACGGAATACCATGGTCGTCGCTATTGGTATGAGTTTCGCAATTATACCTCTCATATTTACACTTGCTGATGACGCCTTATCAAGCGTCCCTGAACATCTGCGAAGTGGTTCGCTAAGCGCTGGTGCAACGCAATGGCAGACAACGCTTCGGGTTATTATTCCAGCCGCAGCTGGTGGAATCTTTTCCGCTGTCATGATTGGTCTCGGAAGAGCTGTAGGAGAAACAATGATTGTCTTAATGGCAGCTGGAAACACGCCTATTATGGACTGGAATATTTTCAGCGGATTTCAAACATTATCTGCTGCCATTGCCACTGAATTACCAGAAACAACTCAAGGATCCACTCATTATCGAATCCTTTTTCTAGCAGCAGTTCTTTTGTTTGTTCTCACATTTTTTATAAATACTGTAGCTGAAGTCATTCGACAGAGATTCCGAAGGAGCGCACATGAACTCTAGTCGGTATCAAAGACAGAACGTTCGCTCACCATTTTCTAGCCTCATGGCTCATGGAGAGCCATGGGTGTGGCTGATGTCAGGATCTCTTGCCGTTGCGGTAACAATGGTAATCGGTCTGCTACTGTTTATTACAGTACGCGGTTCTATTCATTTTTGGCCCCGTCCACTCTATGAGATCACCCTCCGTAATGGTGAGAGATGTCTTGGTGAAGTGATATCTCGTGAAAGACAACTAAAAAATATCTCCGACGATCAGACCGTTCATGACCGTGTCCTTGTACGAACAGCGGATTTTAGAACGGACAGCACACGCTACACATGGTTTGATCAACAGAACATAAGTTCTATACAGCAACCTCAATTCGCTACTGTCATTGAACGGTTTGAGGGCGGTCTATTTCACGGTTTTCCTGTCTGCCTTTTGAAAGATGGTATCCCAACAGGAGATAGTCCGGAAGCTGCATGGCAACAATACCAAGAGATATCTCCGACCATTCAAAAACGATTTCGGGAAGCCAATCGTATTGACAGACTCCGGAGAGGTGATTTGCAGAAACGTCTTCGAAATGCACGACTTGCACTATTCGATGCTCGGTTAAAGCAAGGCAACGACCACCCGATTGTTGAAAAAGTGAAAAATGAGGAAGAAGAGATATCCAAAAAAGTTGCAGAAATTTCAAGTCTCCTTGATAAAAAAATGGCTGCGTTAAGAAAAGCCAACAGCTCGTGGAAATTCGAATTCAAAACCGTAGATGGTCAGTCTGTTATTTTCCCTGTGGAAGAAATTATACAAGCGTGGCAACCGAATAATATCAGTCTATTGGGCATGTCATCTGTTTATGGAACACGTTGGTGGGAGTTTCTCTCGGACAATCCACGAGAGGCAAACAGTGCTGGTGGTGTCTTTCCTGCCATTTGTGGAACAGTCAGCATGACCATGATTATGGCGTTCCTAGTTGCACCATTTGGAGTTCTTGCGGCACTTTATTTACGCGAATATGCCGCCGACAATTCTCTTACTGCAACCATTCGGATTGCAATTAATAATTTAGCTGGAGTCCCTAGTATTGTTTATGGCGCTTTTGGACTTGGTTTTTTCTGCTACGGAGCCGGCGGCTGGATCGATGAGAATTTTTTTAGTGCCAGTTTATTAGCAGATAATCAGCCAACATTTGGTACCGGTGGTCTTTTGTGGGCCTCACTCACACTCGCACTGCTGACTCTACCAGTTGTCATCGTAGCAACTGAGGAAGCTCTGGCCGCCGTACCAAATTCAATGAGAGAAGGATCTTATGCATGCGGTGGAAGCAAGTGGCAGACTATATACCGGATTGTCCTGCCTAGAGCATTACCCGGAATCATGACTGGAGTCATTCTCGCAATGGCTCGTGCAGCTGGAGAAGTTGCGCCTCTCATGCTTGTTGGCGTCAAAAAAATTGCACTCGACCTGCCTATCGATACATCATTTCCATTTATTCATCCTGAAAGAGAATTTATGCATCTCGCATATTTGGTATATGACATTGGTTTCCAAAGTTCTAATAGCCAAGCTGCAAAGCCAATGGTATTCACAATCACGTTACTTCTCGTAACTATTATTGCTGTACTTAATATTGCTGCGATTTATCTTCGATCAAGACTTAAGCGACGCTATGCGCTTCAAGAATTTTGATACTTTAGTACCTTTGTGTTTTCAACTCTTATATCTCTAGCGAGGAAACCGAATCTATGCAAAAAGGAATTGGTCCATCAGTGTATTCTGATGGGAACAAGCCCGATGCTGGTACTAATCGGCTTCAAGCAGTTGCACAAGGCAAAGACGTCAGTGCTGAAGTTCATCCAAAAGTTCTTGAAGAAACACCTGTCCTTGAAATCGACCGATTCAATCTATGGTACGGCTCCAAGCAAGTTATCCATGACATCTCAATGCCTATTATCAGGAAACAGGTTACCGCATTAATAGGACCAAGTGGTTGTGGCAAATCAACACTGCTTCGAAGTGTCAATCGGATGAATGATCTTATCCAAAATATACGGATCACCGGTGATATGCGATTAAATGGTGACTCGATTTACGAACCACGCATGGATGTAATTAATCTTCGTAAAAGGATGGGAATGGTTTTCCAAAAGCCGAATCCATTTCCAATGAGTATCTTTGAAAATGTTGTTTATTCATTACGAATTGATGGTGAGAAAAATCGTAGTGTGTTAGATGAAGTTTGCGAAATTAGTCTACGTGGTGCTGCATTATGGGATGAGGTAAAAGACTGCTTGAATGACAGTGCTCTCAAACTTTCAGGCGGCCAACAACAACGTCTGTGTATTGCTCGTGCAGTAGCTGCTGAACCGGAGGTGCTTTTGCTCGATGAGCCCTGCTCGGCCCTCGACCCGATCGCAACGGGTAAAATTGAGGATCTCATACAGGAACTTCGTGGGCAATATTCAATCCTGATGGTAACGCACAATATGCAGCAGGCAAGTCGCGCCAGCGACTATACCGCTTTTATATATTTGGGACGGCTGATTGAATATGGACCAACATCCGACATTTTTACGAATCCGGTCCTACAAGAGACAGAATCTTACGTAACTGGTCGTTTTGGGTAGGCTCATGGGACATTTCTTACTTCTTGAATTTGGTTATCCATAATGACACGTCATATAGAACGTCAGATCCTTCAACTGAAGGAATTAATTCTTCACTTTGGCACCATGGTTGAAGAATCTATCAGTCATTCCAACATAGCGCTTTTCAAACAAGATCTGTCTCTCGCAACAAAAGTCATAGCTAATGATGCTGAAATCGACCGAATGGAAGTAGAATTAGAAGAAGAATGTCTCAAGGTTCTTGCGCTCTATCAACCTGTTGCGGCTGATCTTCGATTCGTAGTTGCCGTACTAAAAATTAACAATGATCTCGAGCGGATTGGTGATCTCACCAGCAACATCGCAAAAACGGTTTCTCAACTTGCAATGACAGGCCCTTTTGAGATGCCCCAAGAAATTTCTGTGATGGCGAAACAGGCTGAAGAAATGGTTAAAAAAAGTCTGGATGCTGTAGTCACAGGTGATCCGGACCTCGCACGGCAGGTAAGGGAAGAGGATGATGCGGTTGACGCAGGCAGACAGGCGGTAAGTAAGTTGGTTATGCAGAAGATTCAGGAAGACCCTCAGAATGTTGAGAGTTTACTACGAATTAACTCGGTTTCAAAACATCTTGAACGTGTAGCCGATATGGCAACGAATATTGCTGAAGATGTTATCTACATGGTTGAAGGAGAAATTGTTCGCCACCGTCATGGAGACTAATACTATTCACGCATTTAAGGTGTCTTCTTGAACCAATCGTTTCACTATCCAATTCACGATTGGAGACACTGCCACAATTGTTGGCCAGGCAATAATCCATGAAAGCCCCCACGCCTTCACCCAATCCAAGAAGACGCCCGGCCTTATACCGATATGAAGAAGCGTGATCACCAGTGACATCAGTGCTGACATCAAAAGTGACATCACAAATGAAAACACAAGTCCATGATATTTTTTAGCGAACATGCAAGCTTCTCAATAATTCATACAAATAATGGAGAAAATAGGTCTTTCATCATATCTGTGAATCAAAAAAATGGAACTGCATGGTGTGGGATTATGTTCCACAAAATGTGCAATACGGTGCACTGCCTACCGGTGCACCCTCTCGATACAGTCTGTTTTCTAACGTCTCAGAGAAGGGTGCGTGCAATACGCTAAGGAGTCGCTGAACAAGCTCAGTGTTTCCCGACTCTGCCTCGGCAAGAGCCTCCTCTACTTTCAAATTTCTTGGAATAATTACTGGGTTCACTGTTCGCATTCGTTTTGCAATCTCTAGCAGTGAACTCGATTCATGGGATAATCTTACTCGCCATCGTTGTTCCCAATGATTGAAGTTAGGCATCTTCAGAAGCACCGAATCTGCATTTCTATCTTCTAGTACCTGTGATAGCCCAACAAAGGTTGATGAAAAATCTGCTTGGGAACATTTCATAATATTAAGTAAGTCGCTATAGAGAGCGGCATCTTCTTTTTCTTGGCATTGAAGCCCTAACTTCGCGTTCGTTCCGAGCAGATAATACTTCTCGTATCGTTCAGAAAATGTATCGAGTATTGAAACAAATTTTTCAACTGCTTTATCCTGCTCTCCAGGACATGCCAGAAGAAGGCTCTCTGCTAGACGCGCAAGGTTCCATTGGGTCATCACCGGCTGTTTTTCAAACGAATATCTTCCTCTACTATCAATCGAGCTGAAAACTGTTTCAGGGTGATACACATCAAGAAATGCACAGGGTCCGTAGTCAATGGTTTCACCAGCAATCGAGACATTATCTGTGTTCAGTACTCCATGTACGAAGCCAACGAGCATCCAGTGAGCCACGAGACGTGCTTGCTTATCCAGTACGGCTTGAAAAAACGTAAATGGTAGATCTGGAGAGTTCGGTAGATCTGGATAATGCCGACCCACCGTATAGTTCAATAGTTGGCAGAGATTGTTTTTATCACCAAGTGCTGCCGCGTATTGGAATGTACCTATACGAATATGGCTCTCTGCAACCCGTGTCAAAATGGCCCCTGGCAATGGAAGATTCCTCAAAACATTTTCACCAGTGGCTGTCACCGCCAAACTTCGAGTAGAAGGAATGCCTAATGAGTGCATTCCTTCACTGATAATATATTCTCGTACCATTGGACCAAGAACTGCCCTGCCGTCACCGCTACGTGAATAAGATGTATGGCCCGAGCCTTTGAGTTGGATATCAACACGGCGTTTTGTGGGCGTCACATGCTCACCGAGAAGTACAGCCCGGCCATCACCAAGGTTTGTAAAATGTCCAAATTGATGCCCCGCATAAGCTTGAGCAATTGGTACAGCGCCTGCCGGTATTTCATTACCAGAGAATACCTGTGCTCCTAATGTACGAAGGAAGTCGGCGTCGAGCCCAAGATCATTGGCAAGATCATCGTTGAAAAGAACATTAACCGCATGTTTGACGGGTTCAGGTTTCGTATATGAAAAAAAAACTTCTGGGAGATGCGTAAAAGAATTATCAAAACACCATCCCGGGTTTCGTTGTTCTTCTGTCGCCACAATAATTCCTGCTGCTGTAATGAGACACACAAGAAACCGGTCTTGATTTCTAAAACTTCTCACTTCGTCTGATCTCGTTATTGGAATATAGGCATTTTCAAGACTTCCCGTTTGATTTTAATCATCCAAACACTGAAAACGTGCCTTTTGAACACCCGATATTTCAACTATTTCACAAAACATTGACAAAGGACGTACCCAAAGGCCTTTGTCTCCATAATCTGCTCTGTATACAACGAGTTTTTCAAGAGTCTCACTATGTAAAGCAATGCCGAGTACGAGGTATTCATTCCCTTTGTAATGTCGGTAGCGACCACATTTCAATTCAGACATTCTCTTTACCTTTTCAAAAATAGATCAAATAGATTCAGTTCACAAAATAGATTTTGATACTGTTACCACTCAGTTTACATTGACAACATATGACTTCTCATTGTGTCAGTCATTGAAAAAATTCAGCCACTAACGCACTGTTTTTATGGAATGGCTCTTTGTTCGCATTTTGTTTTAGTGATGTTTTCATTCGGCACAATATAATGATAATTCAACACCTTTTCGTGTATGGGACACTCCGGCCAAACCTTGCATCGAGTGAAGCCCAGCAACTTCTTGCTGAAATAAAAATAGTTGGATCAGCTACCGTTCAGGGAACACTCTACGATTTCGGTGATTTTCCTGGAGTCACAAAAGGGGGTGGGATTGTTCATGGTGACTTACTTTGTTTGTCTCATATTGAACAACTAAATTCTTTTGATGCCTATGAAGAATGTCATGGCATCTCACCCCTTTTTACTCGTTCAAGTACAAAAGCTCGATTACCTAATGGCGTTTACATGCCGGCTTGGATTTACTTGTACAGCCGTGATACGAAAACTGGCATCCAGATTATGAGTGGTGACTATGGCCAGTACATTGAAAAACGCTTCAAAGAATAGACAATAGAAAGGGCTTGTGACCCTAGACGTTGAAGCTACTTTTCTAGCAACAGATTCAAGGAATGCTAAATTTTCAGGCGTTCAACATAGACGTATTGCAGAAGGAAGCCCTTTTTTTAAGATGTTTAACGGTAGTTTTCAGATGGCATGACGTTTGCTTCGTGTACGGTACTATGGCTTCGGCTCTAGCAGACAACGAACAGGCGGATGCATCCAAATGAAACTCCTCGGCTTCTTCTCGGCCCTGCCGGAGATGCAGATCGATGTTGTGTCGTCCTGCAGTCGACTAGCTTCAATGTTTTCTAATCCTCCCTCAAAACTAAGGACGAACTTCAGTTATGGGCACGAAATCGAAACTGGAATACATCTGGCTTGATGGCTATAAGCCAACCCAAAGCCTTCGATCAAAGACTCGAATTGAGTCAGATTTTGGTGGTACTCTTGAAGAGTGCCCAATGTGGTCTTTTGATGGTAGTAGTACTGAACAGGCAACTGGTGGTGATTCTGACTGCCTTCTTAAACCAGTTGCCGTTTTTCCAGATCCAGGTCGAAAAAACGGCTACCTCGTTATGACAGAGGTTTTGAATGCAGATGGATCGCCCCACGATTCCAACGGTCGGGCAACCATTGCGGATGATGATGAAGACTTTTGGTTTGGTTTTGAGCAAGAGTACTTTCTCTGGTGTACTTCCAACAATAATCCTCCCGGATTTCCGCTCGGAGGTTACCCAGCGCCTCAAGGACCGTATTACTGCTCTGTCGGTGCGTCCAACGCACACGGCCGTGACTGTGTTGATGAACATTTAGATGCCTGTCTCGAAGCCGGAATTAATGTTGAGGGGATTAATGCTGAAGTAGCTGCTGGTCAATGGGAGTTTCAGGTATTTGCCAAGGGTGCAAAACGTGCTGGTGATGAAATATGGGTTGCCAGATATCTACTCGAGCGCATCGGTGAAAAATATGGGTATGCAATTGATTGGCATCCAAAACCACTTGGAAAAACTGACTGGAATGGATCTGGTATGCACGCAAACTTCTCGAATGAATTAATGCGTACATGTGGTGATAAAGAGGTCTTCACAACTATTTGTGAGGGCTTTGCCGGTGTTGTTGAAAGGCATATTTCTGTATACGGAGCAGACAACGATCAACGCCTAACCGGTCAACATGAGACACAGAGTATTGACCAGTTTAGTTACGGCGTTTCTGACCGTGGCGCATCGATTCGTATTCCAGTTGGTACTATCGATGATGGCTGGAAAGGCCGTCTTGAAGATCGCCGACCTGCTTCGAATGCCGATCCGTATAAGGTTGCTGCAGCCATTATCAAAACAGTAAAAGCTGCGGCTGGAGCTGCTGTCTAATCCTTCCGAGACACGCTGTTGCATATGCAAAGGGTCTCCCGAAATAAATTTTGGGAGACCCTTTCATTTTACTTATTGAATTTTTGTAATGTCTGAAGTGTGTACGCTGAATCAAGAAGTCGTACCGCATCAAGCATTTCTTGCATTGTCTGAAAACGATTTGTTAGTTTTTTTTCAATTGCTTTCATAACAATATCGTCAAGCTCTTTTGGAATATTTTTCTCGGGCGCTAGTGATGATGGAGGGGGTGGATTATCATGAATGATATTCTCAAATGTTTCCTGAATGACACGACCTCGAAATGGCTCTCGTAGAGCAATTGCTTCATATAGAACAACTCCCATACTAAAAATATCACTTCGTTCATCAATCGTGGCCCGATTTGTATTAACCTGCTCGGGTGACATATAAAGCGGGGTCCCCGGTCGATCTCCAGCCATGGTCAATGACTGTATGGCTTCGTCATCTTTCTTGGCGACTTGTGGATGCTCTAGTGCATCATCAGGTTGTCCCCATACTTTCGCTACTCCCCAATCAAGCAAAATCACTTCACCAAAATTTCCTACCCATATATTCTCAGGCTTCACATCCCGATGAATGACTCCTCTGGCATGAGCGTATAAAAGAGCTAGTCCAGCTGTCATAACAATCTCTACGCGGCGGCGAAGGTCAAACTCAAAAACTGTTATTGGATCTTTCTGAGCAACACGTGAGAGAATCGTAAATAGGTTTTCACCCGATATCCGTTTCATTGTGAAATAAAGGCCATGACGGTGATCCCGACCAATTTCATATACCGGAACTGTATTCGGGTGCTGTAGTTGAGCGGTGATCCGAGCCTCTCGAAGCAATCGACGATTTTCCTGCTTGTCTACCAAATACTTCGTGAGTAGAGACTTCATTACAACTGTTCGACCTGTCATTTGATCAAAGCAGGCTCGTAAAATTGCAGAACCCCCACGAGCCATTTCCCTGTAATTGGTATATTTTTCAGTACCCTCGGGAATTGCCTTGGGAAGGGCGTAATCCGTTGCAGAAAGAAAGATTGGGCCTTGACCACCTTCTTGTGATGGCATCTTGTACTCCTTACTACGATAAATTGAGTCAAGGCTGTTACACGAAGACTTTCCCATCAGGTGCACTTGATAATGCTTCTCAAAATTGTAGTACGAACCCTGATTGGTTTTTGCTTTGCCTTATTTTTTGGTTTTCCTCATCTTACAAAAGCACAATTGAAACAACCACACAGCCTTATCACCGCACACAGAGGGGCCTCTTCTGTTGCTCCAGAAAATACTTTATCAGCATTTCGTAAAGCATGGGACATTGGTTGCGATGCTATTGAGGGTGATTTTAGGCTCACTCGTGATAAACAAATCATCTGTATCCATGATGCCAACACTGAAAGACTTACCGGTACCAACTGGGAAGTGGCAAAAATGCCTCTAGATTTGCTTCAGTCACTCGATTTCGGTACGTGGAAAGATGTTCATTTTGCAGGAGAAACCTGTCCAACTCTGAATCAGGTACTGTTAACCGTACCAACACATGGACATATTTTTATCGAACTTAAGACGGGGCCAGAAATTGTAGAACCGCTCGCTGAGTGTCTTCAAAGATCATCGCTACCAAAAAATCAGATTACGCTCATCACATTTAATCAAGAGACTTTAAAAAAATGTAGATTTTTTTTCCCAAAAATGCGAATCCATTGGCTTACGTCTTTTCAACAGCATAAAAGTCAGTCTAACTCTTGGCTTCCTTCTCCTCAACAAATTGCCGAAACCCTTACTCAGATTGGAGCCGACGGGGTCGGTCTTCAAGCGCGCCGGGATATTATTACAAAAGATTTTCTCAGCCAGCTCAAGAATGAGGGCGTATCTGAATTTCATATGTGGACTGTTGATGAACCAAAAGATGCGATTTTCTATATCAATGAAGGGGCTTTGGGTGTTACTACAAATAAACCAGCGGCATTGAAAGCCCGTGTGAAATCCTTTTAAAAACATCTTATGAAGGACCCTCCACAGGGTATTTCAAGGCTCACTA
>Ga0233431_1004078_pt1 | contig 16264 bp, 20 predicted proteins | sample SI_118_April2016_FD_179867 | JGI IMG/M metagenome (GOLD analysis project Ga0233431, IMG submission 179867) | Seawater microbial communities from Saanich Inlet, British Columbia, Canada - SI_118_April2016_200_MG | ecosystem: Environmental > Aquatic > Marine > Inlet | place: Canada: British...
TCGCGGCAGCCTCCTGTGTCGCAGTCCCAATTGATGTGCTGGCAGCACTAGTTCCCGGAAAAGGCGTAGCGGCAACACAAGCTGCCATTTCAATCGAAAACCGAAATCGTGTTTTTGAGGCGCTCATGGCAGGAGCCTCAGCTGATGAGATTATCGATGCCGTGACTGCGGCCGATACTGAAGCCGCTACTCGTCAATATGGCATCATCACATTATCAGATGGACAGGCAACCGTTGCTGGCTATACTGGGGCCGATAATAATAATTGGGCTGGAAATAAACAGCGCGACACGCCGTTTCCCGTGACTGTGCAAGGCAACATCCTGGAAAGTGAAGAAGTTGTTAATGCAGCCCTCGATGCTTTTAGTGACGAAACGCTGGGCTCCGTTACCCTCTCAGACAGACTGATGCGTGCAATGGAAGCGGGATCGGCTGCAGGGGGAGATAAACGTTGTAATGAGAGCGTTCAGCAAACGGCCGCGGCTGCCTTTATCATGGTGGCGCAAGGTAATGACGTTCCATTTGCAGTGGCAAATGTTGGAGAATCGAATACGGATGCGGTGGACGCGCCAACGCTCTATCTCAGCGTGTCAGAGCCTGTTGGGGGCGCTAATCCGCTTATCGCGCTGCGCGAACAGTATGATGCGTGGCGTAAGGACAATTTGCCGCCCTGCCCCGACTGCAATCTGTCTGCAATTCCAGTGCCGCCGGGCGATGATGCAACCACTGCTCGCTTCCCACTCTGGCTGTCTATCGGTATCGGTTTACTCATAGCGCTCGCGGCCGCGTTTATCTGGCAGCGAGCGAAAAAAAAATGAAGGATTGCAGATGACAGACCCCATCACGGTTATGCTCGTAGATGATCACAAGATGGTGCGCATGGGACTATCCGCTTACTTTGCCACCCTGCACGACATCAAGGTGGTGGCAGAAGCAGATTCAGGCCGTATTGCACTTGATCTTATCCAACAGCATGTCCCGGATGTGTTGCTGATGGACTTGAATATGCCCGAAATGGATGGGGTAGAGGCGACACGTCGCATCAGAAATCTCAGCCCGCGCACCCAGGTCATTGTGCTGACCTCGCACCATGAAGACGAACATATTTTCCCTGCAATTCGGGCGGGCGCACTCTCCTATCTGCTCAAGGACATTGACCCCGATGAGTTGGCTGACGCGATTCGCAAAGCCACTAAGGGGGAAGCAGTGCTGAATCCGCGCGTCGCGGCTCGTGTGGTACGCGAAATGCAAGGATTGCGCGATGAAGTCAACCCGTTCATGATATTAACTGACCGTGAAATGGAGATTTTGCGCTTGATTGCGAATGGGATGAACAACAGGGCGATTTCAGCCGCATTAGTCATAAGCGAAAAGACGGTGAAGAGTCATATCACCAACATCTTTAGTAAATTGCATTTGAGCGACCGCACACAAGCGGCCGTTTATGCGTGGCGGGAGGGAGTGGTGCGGCGAGAGGAGCCATAGTCACCAGCAGAGCATCACCATTTCTAAAACAGGATTATGGTTTTGAAATAGTTTTTGTTCTACTTTGTAACTGACCTATCTCATTCTTCTCCCGTATCTCATTTTGCCGCACAATGGTTTATTCACCGGCTCGGCATTTTAGCTACGTTTGAGTTTTACGCCCGAACCAGACTTAGCTTTTTGCGCCGCGTACCACCTTGGCGCAGCCAAGTCCGCTGCAACTTATCGGTGGGCAGCCACAGAACTAAACAACTTGGCTCAAGGGACGAAATTGTTCGTGAAATCAAGCGGAATTAGCAGCTAAACTCATAACCCAGAGGTCGCAGGTTCGAGTCCTGCCCCCGCTACTGAGAGGCACTTATACAGTACCTTTTTTGCTTAAATATCCATTTTTAGAACTGGAACAGCAGGCCAACAAGTACTTCTATTTGCCCAGCGGATAGTGGCCAAATTCTTCAACAGCATCCACCATTGCCAGGATGTTTTCAGCAGGCACATCATTCATCACCGTGTGTACGGAGGACACCATAAATCCGCCATCCGGTCCTAAAGCATTGATCACCCGTCGGACTTCTTGTCGCACGTCATCAGGTGAGCCGTGCGGCAGTACTTTGTGTGTGTCAATGCCTCCACAGAAGACCATCTTCTTCCCAAAACGCTTTTTTAGTCCTTCTAGATCTGCCATCTTTCCAGCTGAGGTCTGGATTGGGTTGAGGATATCAATTCCGATTTCCACAAAATCATCGATCAAAGGTTGTACGTCCCCATCGGTATGGAATAGCACCTTGGCATTGGTGCGCTCTTTGGTATATGCGATCAAATCCGCATGGATTGGTTTCAAGATTTCCCGATACATTTTGGGAGACATCAGCAAGCTTTCCTGTGTACCCAGATCATCCCCGATCTTTATAATGTCGATATTATCACCAATCTCATGCAAGAAGCTGCCCATCATTGTTTTGCACAGATCAGCATTATTTTTCAGTAGAGCCTTGGCAAAATCTGGATGTAATGCCAAATTGGTTAAAAAATTGTCCATCCCCTGGAGTCCAAAGGCGCGTTCGAAGGGGAATAGTAACCAAGGGGTTGCCATAATTGCGTGCTGGTTTTCATCGGCTAGTTGTTGAGCCTGAGCTTTTACATGAGCTACTCTGGTGGGGTCACTCATATCCGGCCATGGGTAGTTTTCAATTGCTTCAATGGTGGTTGCCTTTGCCAAAGGATGTACTCCTGGAAACCATACACCCGGTTCAATTTCTTTTTGTCCTGTGCCCCAAGAGCTTATGTAGGGTGAGTGTGGGTCGCGAGTCTGGTTGCGCTCCAGGGTTTCAGATGCCTCAACATCCAAAACCCCGCGTACATCTACGCACAGCCGCTTCATGGTCTCTTCATCAATCTCAGCTGTCCCTAGTTCAGGCCATTGATAAATATAATTATCGTCTGCTTTCACCCCAATCAGTTGTTTCAGCTCGCGGTAAGGTTTCATTTTGATTCCCGTCGCGTTGCTCACCCCCATTACGATTGGTACACGATCCGGCACCTCATGGTTGATAGTGGCTAAAACTCGTTCTCTCGGTGTTAGTGGCATCTCGTTCCTCCAAATTTTATTATTTAGAAACTAGCGGTAAATCCCAGGGTTGTCTCTCTTCTCGTCATCTCGTTTAATCAATGTGCTGATATGAAATACTTCTGCATTAATCCAGGCGCGGGTCAACTCAACAGGCGTATCTCCTACCAAATGGTAAAGCTCCTCCAGGTACATCACTGGAGCACCAAATTTAATTTTCAGCAATTGGGCAATATTTTTATCGGCAATCTTAGCAATATAAGTACGACGCGCCCAATCGAGTTTTAGCTTAAATTCATCTTCTAAAGTTGCATAAAGCTGCTTCGTTTTAAAGTCAATGCTTGCAATACCCTCACAAAAATCATGCACAATGTGGTTCTCAACAAAGATCACGGGGTTATTTCGCACAATACGCAACCTTTTCATATGAAAGATTTTTTGTTTTGGTTTCAAGGACAACAGGTCAGAGACTTCAGTATCGGGGGCAATAATCTCAGATAACAACACATCTGTAGAGAAGGGAATACCCCGACTAATCAGATCGCGGGAAAAACCAGCTATCCGTCCAGCAGGCTGTTGTTCAAATACAAGATGATTGTCGACAAAAGTGCCTTTCCCATGAATCCGCATCAAAAGCCGTTCATCAATCAGGATTTCAATCGCTTTTCGAATCGTGCCACGGCTCACCTTGAGGTTGGCGGCCAGATCATCCTCAGATGGTAATTTTAGATCCTGAGACCAGCGACTAGAGAGTATATTTTGTCGCATCCATTGTGCGATCTGCTCATTAATAGGGATATGGCTTGAATGATTAATCTTGGGCAACAAATTGGATCTCCTGAAAGAAAGTGCTTGCAATTTATTAAATATTCGATATAATAGAACGTATATAGACGTCTTGTCATTGTTTTATATAACAAATGAGCATCAAAGTCAAGCGTACCACTGAATCTATTTGTTAAAGTGCTTAGATAATATGAGGAGGTGCACAGCCGAAAATATCCCGTGTTTTCTTAGATTTAAAATCTTCTTGTTCACCTAAAAACCTTTTGGAGGAATATCTATGTCCACAGAAACAAAAGCTGCACCTCGGAAACGCAGTAAGCGTCTTCCGTTAACTTATGTCATTGCTATAGTGCCAGTTGCTGCCGCCTTAAATATTGTTGGTGGTTATATTAATGGCATTTTGAAGCTCCCGATCTTCCTTGATATGATCGGTACTATGGTAACTGCTGTTGTCTTAGGCCCATGGTGGGGTGCCTTGGTTGGCGCAATTACCAACATCGTGGGTTCTTTTATTAGTGGTCCCATTGGTCTTCCGTTTGCGGTAGTGAACGTGGCTGGAGCCTTGGTTTGGGGCTATGCTCATCAAATGGGGTGGATGAGCAAAAACTGGAACTTTTTCCTAGTTAGCGTGTTGGTCGGAGTAGTTTGTAGCCTTTTCGCTGTTCCCATCTACGTATTTATCTTTGGTGGAGCTACCGGCCACTTTAGCGATGTGATGACCGCTGCCTTTTTGGCAATGGGTCAAAATCTGATCGTGTCTGTGTTTTCTTCAAACATCCTAGTTTCCCTGGCCGACAAAATCATCGGCAGCTATGTGGGCTTGGCAATCATTGAAGCTCTTCCTGTCAATCTGACAGAAAACACAAAGTTGCCGAAAGCTGAAGGCTTGAATAAGATCATTATCCCGGTAATTGGTGTTGTAGTTGGTGCCGCGATCGTTTTGATCTTTTTAGCTTTGCAATAACTTAATCGACGATGGAAATATCAAGTAAATAAGGAGTAGAGATTTATGAATAACAAGACTGTAGGACCAAAAGAAGGTCTTGGTTTCGGGATTATAGGAATAGGGTTTTTGTTAGCCTTCATGCCAAGCGCAGCACAGAAAATTGCTGATTTAGATTTTGTAGCAAGTGAACCTTTCGGAATTTTGCTTGGCGCTACCTATGTGCTTGCCTTGCTGGTCATGCTTGCTGGGTTGGCAGTTGCCTTTGTAAAATTTGATGACGAGGAATAAAACTAGATAGTAAATCATCTGTTTTATTCGAACCAAAACGTGCTGTACAGAATACCATTTGAGATGGATGGCAATTAACAAAACATATTTTTTATTGTTTTTGCCATCCATTTCATATTTTCTCTGGATGGAGTAAATATGTCAGACAAGAAACCAGTTATAGAATTCAAGGAGGTCTCATTTTGGTATGGAAGCAAAAATGATAAGCCGGCCCTTAAAAACATCAATTTGAAAATACACGAAGGGGATTATGTTGCTCTTCTTGGTCTAAACGGTGCCGGAAAAACTACATTACAGCTCTGCATCAATGGTGTTATTCCAAACAGCATTATGGGAGAATTTGAAGGAGAAGTCATCGTATATGGAAATGACACCTACGATACCCCTGTTCGTGAAATGGCAAAAAATGTTGGGGTGGTTTTTGATAACCCCGAATTTCAACTTAGCCAAATGTCTGTAGCTGAAGAAATCGCTCTTGGCATGGAGAACTTGGGGTTTTCTTACCTCGAGATGACGGAAACTATCCCAGAAGTGTTGGAGATTGTTGGATTAGAAGGCCTAGAAGAACGGTCGCCTTTTGGTCTTTCTGGTGGCCAGCAACAACGCCTTTCGATTGCCGCTGCCCTGGCAATGCGTCCAAAAATTTTGGTGATGGATGAGCCGACGTCAAACGTTGACCCAATCGGCAAAGAAGAGATTTTTGCTGTTGCAGAGCAATTAAATCGCGAAAAGAATATGACTGTTATTATGGCAGAGCATGAAGTTGAAGTAATGGCAGCCTATGCCGATATTCTGGTTGTGATGCACGAGGGCGAAATATTGCTAAACGGCACCCCTGAAGAAGTCTTCAGCAATATTGACCTGATTAAAAAACTAGGTCTGAGGATGCCGCAAGTTACTGAGTATGCACATCAATTAAACCAGTTAAACCCAGGTTCAATAAAAAAACCCTATCCTGTCACTTTGGAAAGCGCAGTTGAGAGATTCAAGGACACTTTATAAACATGGAACCTATAATTAAAGTTGAAAACCTTTGGCACATATACCCGACAGGCAATGTCACTGCCTTGCGAGATATTTCTCTCGATATCAATAGAGGTGAATTGGTCGGTGTAATCGGACAAAATGGTTCAGGAAAAACTACTCTAGTAAAACAATTTGTGGGATTATTAAAGCCCACACGTGGAAAAGTTTTCATTGACGGGGAAGATACCGCCCCCCTGAAAGTGCAAGAATTAGCTGCGAAGGTCGGGTATGTGTATCAAAACCCTAACCACCAGCTATTTGCACGCACGGTTCAGGCCGAACTGGAATTTGGTCCCACGAACTTGGGGGTACCAGAGGATGAAGTTGCAGAACGAGTTGAGCAGGCAATTGAATTCTTTGGGTTGCAAGATCTCCGTGATCTTCACCCCTATCGGATAGGGTTCCCCCTCCGCAAGCTGGTCGGGATGGCTTCCATCTATACGATGAAACCAGATATCTTTATTCTGGATGAACCAACCACTGGGCAAGACAATGTCACCACTCGTAAGGTTTACCGCCTGATCGGAAAACTTCGGGATGAAGGTGCTACCGTTTTATGCGTGGCACATGACATGATCTTGCTTGCGGAAGTAGTTGAGAGAATGCTTGTGATGCGAGACTCCGAATTGATAATGGATGGTACTCCACGCCAGGTTTTTTCCAACGATGAGATTATGGCCAGCACCCATCTCACACCTCCCCAGATCACAAGTTTTTCTTTGCGCATCCGTAAAGACAAACAAAACTTGGGTGATGTGGTTTTGAGCGTGAACGAAATGGTCAAACTGGCTACAAATTAAAATTCTTGATAAAAGTAGGAGTGTAAATCATGCAGGGTGTTGTTATCCCAATCTCTATGGTGCCAGGAAACTCGACCATCCACAGGATGAATCCGCTTCCCAAATTACTTTGGACCATTGGTATCTTGGTTATATCTTTCTCTACCAGAAATATTGCTGTTCTTGGGGGTGCCTTTTTTGTTGGATTGCTACTTGTGTTTTATTCACGGATCACAAAAGCATATGTGAAAGTAGCCATGATTTTGTTCCCCATCAGCCTTACACTGATCACACTGCAGAGCATTGCCCCTGCTTTCCCCCGACCATGGACGGAAATTGTAGGATTTGGGCCCTTCACAATCTACCAAGAAGGCATATACAGCGGCATCTCTTTGCTGCTCCGCATTATGGCAATGACTACTTGGGCAATGGTTACTATTATGACATCTCACCCTTCCGACATCTTCACCTCGCTGAAGAAAATCGGGATGCCCTATGTCCTAAATTTCGTCTTTGTGATGACCCTCCAACTAATTCCGATTTTGCAAAATGAGTTTGGCACTGTACTTAATGCCCAAAAATCAAGAGCTATGAAAGGGTCAGGGTTTGGCGCTATCCTACCTAGTATGGTACCAGTATTTGTGGGCGCGATCGAACGCGTACAACAGCTTTCTATCTCTTTAGAATCGCGCGCTTTTGGCTCTAGTGGCCAAAAAACGAGTTTTCGTCAGGTTCGAATGGCATTTTCCGACTATTTTGCCTTACTCCTGGGTTTTATTGTCACTGGTGCCGTAACTTATTGGGTGATCGTGGATAAAAGCCTAGACTGGAGTCAATCTATTGTATTCTCCCCCGCTTTTGCGATCACCTTAGTACTTGGTGCGACAATCGGATTTTTTGTTTTCGCACTCTTTGCTATCCGTGCTGCTTTAAAAGCCTAATTATTATTGCGAGTAGACGTAAGCGAGTATGGCTACAATCCTTTTGTCTACCTTCAAATTCTAAACTTGATATAAGGATAATAAAATGGAAGAACAAGAAGTTATGTACCACATTCAAATGAAAAAGGGGGATGTTGGACGTTATGTTTTTCTCCCTGGAGATCCTGGCCGATGCGAAATGATTGCAAGCTATTTTGATGACCCCAAATTAGTCGCCTATAATCGCGAGTATAAAACTTATACCGGTACCTTGCTGGGGGAGAAAGTGTCTGTTACATCTACGGGAATTGGCTGTCCTTCCACCGCAATAGCCGTAGAAGAGTTAATTATGATAGGGGCAGATACCTTCATTCGAGTAGGAACTTCAGGAGGCATGCAGCCTCACTTCAAAGCCGGCGACTTAGGTATTGTAACTGGGGCTATCCGAGACGAAGGCACTACGTTGCACTACATGCCACCGGAATTTCCTGCGGTTGCAGATATAGACGTGGTATTGGCACTTAGAGATGCCGCAAAAAAACTAGGATATCCACACCATCTTGGAATTTCTCACTCGAAAGATTCTTTTTTTGGGCAACATCAACCCGAACGAATGCCTGTAGATAGCCGGTTGCTCAACCGCTGGAAAGCTTGGGTGCAAGGTGGTGCAATCTGCTCAGAGATGGAAGCGGCCGCAATCTTTATCTTGAGCAGTATCTACCGAAAACGAGCCAGTGGCATTATGTTGATTGGGTGGAATCAAGAAGGTGATAACCCAGAAGAACACGTATCTGATTTAAGCAACTTGATTGAAACTGCTGTTGAAAGCGTCAAAATCCTGATCAAACAGGATCGACAGCGAAGTTCGTAGAATCTATACCTTGAGCATTCAGTTGAGTAGGGGTATTTAGCCTTGGATACAATAAGCTGTCAAGAAACTTATCAATTAATGAAGCGCTTGACCACCGAGCACGGCATGATTCGAAACTTCCATCAGAATGTTCGCATGGATAACTGGGAAGTCGAAACAGATTTATTTCCCAAAGAGGCCCTTGAGATTTACTCGGCCTGGAACTTGGGGCAAGATATTTCATCTGAAGATAAAAAAAAATATTTTTCCGCCTACCGCGGCGGGTCGCAGGGAGATTATCGGGACGGCATGGATGCAAAAATCTCAAATATCGTAGCATGCTTAACCTTGTTTCCGCATTCGAAACGAGCAGTAATTACCATACCCAATAATAGCTCGCCTGCTCACTCCAGTGATGATGATGCGAAATGTTTGCGCGAAATCCATTTTTATTTAGATGGACAACAACTCAATGCCACTGCTTTCTTTCGAGCTCAGGCAGCCGACATTTTTCCGAAGAATATCCATTTCGTTGGGGCACTGATATCAGAAATCGCCAGCAACCTGGACGGTGAAGTGAAGCCCGGAGTTTTGCATTACCATGCTACGATACTAGTGGCTGACCGGCAATAACCTTTACTTTTAAGTATCTTGAATTGCGTCCAATTTGCATTGATCTAGCCATGGATTTTCCCGTTGCGCAATTCAAGAAAATCAAGATATGTAACTTATTTTTATGGTGAAATCACATCACTTAGCTATTGAACCAGGTGACATTGGCAGGTTCGTCATCTTGCCTGGTGATCCTGGCAGATGCAAAGTCATTGCATCCCATTTTAATAACCCAGAAAAAGTTGCTGAAAACCGGGAATATGTCACTTATACAGGCAGCATATTAAATGAACCAGTATCCGTATCTTCCACTGGGATAGGCAATCCATCTGCGGCAATTGCAATCGAAGAACTTCGGGCTGTAGGGGCAGATACCTTTATTCGTGTAGGTACTTCGGGAGGGATGCAGCCCCACCAAATTCCTGGGGACTTGGCAATTATCACCGGTAGTATTCGAGATGAAGGCATCAGCAAACACTACTTACCAATTGAGTTTCCAGCTGTTGCTAATAGTGATGTGGTTATTGCGTTGAGAGAAGCCGCAGAAAAACTTGGCTACAATACCCATTTAGGGATTTCCCATTCAAAAGATTCGTACTTTGGTCAGATGGCACCAGAGCGCATGCCAGTTGTCAACTTCTTAAAGGAACGGTGGAAGGCCTGGGTGCAAGGGGGCGCAATTTGTGCGGAGATGGAATCGGCCATCTTGCTTACCTTGGGCGCCATCTACCGCTTACGGGTTGGCAGTATTACTCTTATTGCCATCAATCAAGATAAACCAGAACTGGGCGTCTCAACGGATACTGCCCCGGTAATCAAGACTGCGATAGAGGCGATTAAGCTATTGATTCAACTAGATCACAACAATGAGAAGGAGAGAATAAATGACAAGAGAAACTGAGCTTCAGCACCATATCCAGATGAAAGTAGGTGATGTTGGGCGGTATGTGCTATTGCCTGGGGATCCGGGCCGTTGCGAAAAAATTGCCGCCTACTTTGATGACCCAAAACATATCATCCAAAATCGAGAATATAACACATACACTGGTACATTGCTTGGTGAAAAAGTGTCCGTAGTATCCACTGGGATTGGCTGCCCTTCGACAGCAATCGCCGTCGAAGAATTGATCGCAATTGGAGCAGATACATTTATTCGTATCGGTACTTCTGGCGGTATCCAGCCCGAGATCAGAACTGGGGATGTTGCTGTGGTTAATTCTGCCATTCGGGATGAGGGGACCACGTTGCACTATATGCCAATTGAATTTCCTGCGATTGCAGACTTGGATGTTGTATTGGCAATGCGAGAAGGTGCTAAAAAGCTGGGAATTCCTTATCATGTCGGACCAACTCAGTCGAAAGATTCGTTTTTTGGAGAAATAGAGCCAGACCGTATGCCGGTAGATAGTCGATTGAACCAACGCTGGAAAGCCTGGACTGCTGGGGGAACAATTTGTTCAGAAATGGAAGCCTCAACAATATTTGTATTGTCTTCCATTCACAGGAAACGTGCGGGAGGCGTGATGTTGATGGCATCTATATCTGAAAAACCCCCAGAAACCCCAGAAGAATTTGCTGATTTTAAGTCTCGCTTTGATATTAGCCGCCCTATTCAGGTGGCAATTGAAGGGCTAAAAACTCTTATTCAACAAGATATACAAAATTGTTAGCTTCACGTCTTGCTAACAGAAAAAGATTATTAGCTACGTAAACCAAAGAAATTTGATAAGGATTTGGGAACGAATATTATGATCGGAACAGATATCAAAGAACTACAAGCAAAATATCCAGAATATATTGAGAAAGTAGGGAAAAATTACTGGTGGAATTTTGTGATGCTGGTGCTTGATGCCTCCATATACTCCTTTTCGGTTGCCACACTTTCACAAGACACTATCGTTCCCTACTTCGTCGACAAACTCACAAATTTCAACTGGATCATCGGGCTAGTCCCCGCAATTTATTATTTCGGCTATTTTCTCCCTCAACTCATTGGTGCTTACATTGTTAATGGAAAACAAGAAAGAAAATGGGTAATTTTCAAGATTGCCTTAGCAGAGCGTGTTGGGATTTTTGCAATTGCCATCACTGCCCAATACTATGGGATTCTCAGTGAAAATTTAACACTGGGACTATTCTTTGTTGCCTTTTTGTTGTATTCTGTTACCAATGGTATGATCTCGCCAGGGTATGCGGATTTTATTAGCAAAAATATCATTCGCAATAGAGGTATTTTCTTTGGTATTTTGAATGGTATAGGCGGGTTGATTGGGTTTGGGGCTTCACTTGTCGCACGGTACCTGTTAGAAACCTACAGTTTTCCAGAGAACATTCGTGCCCTATTCTGGATAGGCTTATTTTCTTCAATATTCTCCCCCATCTTCATCGCTTTATTTCGGGAAATACCTTTTCCGGAAAAACAACAGCCTGAACCATTACCTGACTTCGTGAAAGCTATTCCTGGCCTCATCCAACGCACTCCGAATTTCAGAAACTTCATGATTTCGCGTGCATTCTTGGGATTAGGTGTCATTGGTAATTCGTTTTACGCTTTATACGCGATTGATTTTCTCTCTCTCGAAGTTGGTATCTTGGCAACGTTTACAATGATCATTCTAATGTCTCGAAGTTTCATTGGATTTGTGTGGGGATGGGTTGGAGATCAATTTGGCTACCGAATTATTTACATCATAGCATCCATCATGGTGATTGCAATGGGGATTCTCGCCATCCTCCCTCTTGAAGAAATCGGGTTTTATGTGATTGCATTTTGTATTGGTAGTGTGTATGCTGCCATTGCTATTGCGGATGCGAATATGGTGTTTGAAATTGCCCCAGCCGCTGAAACCAGCCGCTTTATTGGTATTTTGAACACCTTTGTCGCTCCAGTAATGATTTTAGCTCCACTGCTTGGTGGGGTGTTGGTAGATATTTTTTCGCATCATTTTTTGTTCGTCACGGTGATAGTAATCGGCGTATTTTCTACTCTGTTGGCTATCAGAATCATGCCGAATTTGAAACAAAAGTAAACAGGTACCAAAGATAAACGCCACAAACATAAAACACTATTGGAGTGCTATGCAAAGGAAACGGGGGGAGTGCCTAAACCACAGTAGGTAAAAAGTCAATAAGATGGTGAGAATACTTTGGGAATCTTCTATTCATGATCTGTCTCTTGTTGTAGCAATGCACAAATAATTGCATATTCTTTTTCAAAGCTTGGATGTGTCTAGAAAAGCATCTGGATTTACGCGCTAAGCGTTTCATGTAGTGGCGCATATCTGCGTTGACAGCTTCCACCGAGTAAGTTTCGCTCTTGTTCTTCAACAACTCAAAAGGAGCCCCGTAGTAGAGCCTCTCATAAATCGGAAAAGCATCGCTGTAATATCGCCTGGCTCCGAGTGCCCGATCCAAACAAGCTTGCATATTTTCTTGGGTGCGCTTCACAACAAGATCCCAGCTGAGAATGCAACGCGTTTCTCGATCAACGATAGTTAGGATATAGAACCTGTCTTTTTGTCGCCAACAAAGGTGTACAACTCATCCAACTCAGCGACGTTCATCTTTTTGGGTTGCTCTGCAGGTTGGAGCTTGTCAACATAAGCATTGATCCAATTAGCCACACTTTGTTGACTTATCTTGAGGATGCGAGCAATCGCACGTTGGCTATTACCTTCGACGTACATTCGAAGAGCAAGCATGCGGGTCTCTGCTGGATAGCCATTGCGCTTTGGATTTGGTGTGTAAATGCGATTGCAAGCACCACAGCAATATCGCTGACTCCCTGATGGATTGAAACCAAATCGGTGTTGTTTCACTGTTGTTTGACATTTTGGACACTTCATGAAATTATTCTACTTTACCTTTTCGGGTTTTGGCACTCCCCGATTTTAGCTGTTTCAGTTACATTTCCACAAAAGTAATCCTTTTGTACCATATTTTCCCCTAAAAACAGGGAAGAAAGTGGTTCGGAACAGGTCCGCTAGGGGCTACTAAAAGGCATATATACAGTGATATTTTCGTTCAGTCAATTACGCGAAAACTTTTAGAATGGTGCTGGAAGTTAATCATTTCTCGGTGTTTGTTCACAGATAGGCCTTCACAATAATTTTCTTACCCTTGGTTGAGCAAGAAAAAAAGTGTCTATTGTGTTCATCCCTAGCCTTGCGGATATTCTGGCGATCCCGAAAGAGCTTGCACTTGTTCTCATTCCACCGTGACCCGCTACCAAAAGCGGATTTCAGGCCCCATGCTCGATCGTATTGACATCCACATCGAAGTCCCGCGCGTGGATTTTGAGAAGTTGTCTGATAAACGTAGGGGGGAAAGCTCAGAAGATATTCTCACACGAGTAGAAAAAGCACGCCAAATCCAAAGAGAAAGATTCTCTGATCGCAACAACGGGGGGATGACCAATGCTGATATGCGTGTGGCAGAAGTACGTCAGTTTTGCGAATTAGATGATGCGGGGCAGCAACTTGTCAAAGCTGCAATGACCCAGCTTCAACTCTCGGCGCGGGCGTATCATCGTATTTTGAAGCTGGCGCGGACTATTGCAGATTTGGTGGGGGAGGAGAATATCCAGTCTACGCATTTGGCGGAGGCGTTGCAGTATAGACCGAAGGGGATGATGGTATAGGTAGAAGAAGTTGGGGAGAGATGATATTTATCGAAGGCAAGCAAGCCTAAAACGCGTGCGTTTCACAAGGCCTAAAAAATATGGTGAATGCATATCAACAGTGGAGATTATCCATCCTACCTTGAATCTCTTCTCGATCCAACCATTGCTCTATACACAGCACACCCATGATTTTTTTAGCGTTGGCGATATCATCCAAGGGGTTTGCTTCCAACAGTACTAGTTCAGCTCGTTTCCCGATCTCAAGTGTGCCTGTATCATCCAGTTCTCCCAAATAATCCACCGGATGTGTGGTGGATGTTCTCAAGGCTTCGTAGGGCGTCAATCCAACATCGACAAATTCTTGAAGCTCATCATGAAGTGAAAAACCAGGTAAATTGACAGGGATAAGTACGTCGGTCCCTGTCATCAATTTGATACCTTTTTCATATAAAGCTTTAGTGAATGGACGTTGGAATCCGTTAAATCCCTGTCTTATAAACTGCCGATGTTCAGGGGGGATTTTCAAGTAAATATTCTCGATAAGATAAGACCAAACTCCCCTTGCCATCGGGTGCAGGAATCGCATTTCTGGACGAGAAAGCTGGGCGTCTAAATCATCAAATAGTGCTAGAATTTTTCGGCTAGTAGTCAATGTTGGAGTGGCCCAGGTTTTGCTTTTGGCGATAATTTCAGCAAAATATTCGATTTTTTCAGAAGAGAAATCTCCTTGTGTATGCTTCATAACTTCTTCAGAATGTGCTATCAGGTTTTGCCCTGCCCCTAAGATATGTTCTACGGATAGCGCATTTGGGATATGGCCAACTACAGGCATATCTAGTTTTTTCGCAGTGGTGAGAATAGCGTTGTAGCATTCCTGATCCAAGGAATTGTAGACCTTCATGCCATCGTAGCCAGCGTCTTTCGAATCGATAACGATCTGCCGCGCTTCTTCAGGGGTAGCAACCTGAGTATTGATCGGTGGAGGCCAAGCTTCTCCAACCCCATCGACCATGCGGTTTAGGATCAACCTTGGACCAAGAATTTCACCTGACTTAATTCTCTCGCGTAAGGCAATATGCTCTGGCAAAGCGGACATCACCTGAACGGTCGTGATGCCATTTGCGAGATAGGGGAATAGAATATCTTCAAAATCCAGATCATCTTCTGAAAATTGTTTTTCTGGCGGGAACATAATATTCCAGGCATCCCCTTCCAAATGAATGTGCATATCATTAAGAGCTGAGGTGATATATTGGCTAGAAGCATCTATTTTGATGGCATCATTGGGGATCGCTACGTGAGCAGCATCCCCAATCTGGGTAATTCAACCATTTTGAACGATAAAGGTTTGATTGAGCAAGAGACGTTCTTCATCCATTGGAATGAGATTTGCGTGAACAAAGGCATAGGTTTTAGACGTCATCATTTTTTCCTGCTGTCGGGATTTAGCGCACTTCTTCAATCCACTCGATCATCGTATCCAGCAATAACCCAATATTGCCTACCTGACAATGATTTTGGGCATGATCATCTTTTGTGAAAATTTTATCTCTCACCGATTTTGCATTCACAAGTGCCCTTACTTGCTCATTGTGCAAACGAATCGGGATGAAATGATCATCCTTCCCAGAGATGAATAACACATCTTGTGTAATTTTGTCGGCGTGCATATTTTCTCTGGATAAGTTCAGATTCAACTGGGCACCTTCGAGCGGAGTTTCAGATTTGGTAATTCGCATGGTATTGCCAATTTCCCACATCATCTGGGGATTCTTTTTCATTTTCATGAAAGCACTTTTGTTGAAAACCTTCTCATATTTCATAAAGAATTCAAAGATCCAGCCAATTGCAGGGGGGACAATATCCATATAGTATAGTGAATGGCATGACCGGATGAAATGCCGCCTTTGATCCTAGGCTCAAAGGCGGCGGCTCGCAGGCATAGCCAGCCACCCATTGATAAGCCAAAGAGGGTGACATCATCAAGATCAAAATAATCCAGAATCGCAGCGGTGGGTTTCTCCCAGCAAACATCCATCGCCTGTTTGCCCTCAAAGGTTAATGGACAAATATAGCGAAATCAATTACCCAACCATGTTTTCAATATCATATTATCAGGTCCCTTTTATTTGTTTTAGTGTATATAGAAAGAATCAAGATGGGGATTAGTAGGAAAAAAATAATATCTATTGTGGGAAAGTTAGTTTTACGTAGATGTTCATCCAGAGAATCATAAATGAGTATTTTTATTATTTTGCTAGTCACCTGACAGTTTAAGAAAAGAGCAGTTGATCGGCATAAATTCTCCACTAAAATAGGTTTTCTGGAACCATTTTAGAAACGGAGTAACCTAATGCCGACCAACCATTTGTATCATACATTGA
>Ga0233431_1004080_pt1 | contig 16261 bp, 14 predicted proteins | sample SI_118_April2016_FD_179867 | JGI IMG/M metagenome (GOLD analysis project Ga0233431, IMG submission 179867) | Seawater microbial communities from Saanich Inlet, British Columbia, Canada - SI_118_April2016_200_MG | ecosystem: Environmental > Aquatic > Marine > Inlet | place: Canada: British...
CCCTTCCCGAGATCGCTCTCAACCCGGATACCACCGCCATGTCTCTTTACGATGCCGTGAATTACCGAAAGGCCCATTCCTGTACCTTTGCCTACTTCCTTGGTGGTGTAATAGGGGTCAAAGATTCTTGCCATGATTTCAGGCGCCATACCTTCCCCCGTGTCCTTTACTTTTAGTCTGACGTAGGGACCGGGAGAGAGAACCCAATCAAAGCACGGTTTTTCTTCTTGAAGAATAATCTTTTCAAGGGTCACTTCCAGAAGTCTCCCTTCTTCAGACATGGCCTGGGCCGCGTTCGTGACCACATTCATCATAAGATTTAGAGCTATTTTCAGGAGGAGTCAAAGCCTGAACATTATTTCCCTAGCTACTAATTGACATATTTAATTGTGGACAAAGATCCTTGAATTATTTAAAATCCCAATGTTTGATAGCTCAAATATATACGGTCAAGAAAAGGCCATACAAATTTTGTTGGCTTATGATCTATATCCATTAAGTAAGGACATAATTCAACTTATCAAGGCGGATCTGTCTGTTAATCAATGGTTGCGGCGTTGAAAGTTGTTAGGAGTGTGACGTTAAACCATCAGGTAGTAGAGATGAGCAAATAATTATACTGAAAACAGGAAAGAGACATGGACATAGATAAAAAGGCTGTATCTGTAAAAATACCCGAATTACTGCATATCTCGGAAAAGCAACTTTCAACGTGGCTTAAGAAGAATCTTTCTTCTTTGGATGAAGGCTGGTGGAAGTCTTTGGTTTTGCCCACTTTATCATATCAACAAAAACAGAAGGTTGACAGAAAAAACATTTCTGATCTCGACGGGCTTGACTTGGCTGCATTATTAAGAGTCTTTGACCAAAATTGGTATCAGTTTACGCGAATATTAAATTTTCCGACCCAAGACAGACACTATGTTAAAGAAATGCAGACCATCAGAAATCGATGGGCGCATATCGACACTCAGGACTTCAATTCTGAAGATGTTTATCGCGACATTGATACACTTCAGCGCTTTCTCCAAATCCTTACAGCTGATGATCAGATTTTATCAGAAATAAAACAGTTTAAAAACTCTGTGTTGCTTATATCCCTACAAAATATTACACTATCTGGAGAGAGCGAAGAAATAAAACCTAAATAATCAATCTCTCAAAATACTAAGATAAAACATAATTTTTAAAACCAATAAGGTCTATAAAGATAATTATACGCCTTTCGTAACGTTCAGTGGAAAATCGAATTTCGATATCAGTCATAATATCTCAATGTCGAAATAGCAAATTACGATATAACCTTCGCTCAGAAATTCGTTCTGAGCAACACCAATGTTCCGTGTTTACAAAATGACTATACAATGTGTTTCAGGATTCGAGTATTTTCTCGCAAGCTTTAATAGTTCCATTGAATTCATTTTTGCCTGATCTGCAAGAAATCTGAAATCAATGACCATTGATTTTTGAATTTTTCAATATCTATCAAACGTTTTCTGACAATTTTTCCCCATTCGTTACTTGGGTCTCTCACTTCCATGATATAGGAGATTGGAAATACGTAAAAATCAGGATCTCTGATGCCGGTATCCCCGCTCTTCTTCGGCTTGGAATAGCCCCTGTTCAAGGTGACAAAGACAACAAAATCACAATCCAAATTCTTTATTATGAAGCCATCCCAATTTGTCTGAAATCGGCTTTTCACCTGAATTCTGGCTGAGGTATTATTTTCTGCTGAGGTGGCGATTAGGTCGTAGCCTGGGAAGTTGGTGTAGGTCTTGAAGGCGGTAATTTTTTCCAGAAGTAGGTGGCCAAGGACAAGAAATTCAGCTCCTTCAGATTCTAGATTTGTATCTCTGCGGGTCCGCTTCTTTTTCATCTTTTGGACAATCCCTTCATCGCCTTGTTTATTTAACCGTCAGTGAAATAGTCTGAATCCATTTTTTTCACTTCGTAGGATGAAACAGGAGATACTCCAACATTGTTTTCAATCATCAATTCGGCGAGTTGTTGTCCATCTATCAGTATGATTTTGCTTTCTATGCTCTTGACATACGAAAGGGCTTCTTTGCTGAAGTTGGACGTTGTTATGAAGATTCCTTTTCTGGCTCTCTGGCCTTGAAGTGCACCTGCGAACTTCTGTATTTCCGGCCTCCCAACGGTATTTTCCCATCGTTTCGCCTGAATGTAGATTATGTCGAGGCCTAATTTGTCTTCCTTTATAATTCCGTCTATGCCGCCATCGCCTGATCTTCCCATAGCCTGCCCCGCCTCTCGACGGGACCCGCCGTATCCAATTCTAATCAGCACGTCAACGACAAGACGTTCGAAAAAGTCTGGTGGGCATTGTTTGATGGTCTGCAGAAGGTCTGATGCCAAACTTTCCTTAAGTTCCTGGAAAGCAGCCTCTAAAGATTCCTCCGGCGTTACCAGTGGCTCTTCTGGCGGTGTTGATGCTCCCTCGTCAGGCTTCTTGACCTTCTGAAATTCGACGAATTCCGGGAACTGTTTGAGGAATTTGGCATTGATTTCTTTAGGATTCTGAGAGAGAACTTCCTTCCCTCTCTCTGTGATGCAGAAAAAACCTCTTCGCGTGTAATCAAGAAGGCCCGCTTTCTTCATATAGGTTCGAGCCCAGCCAACGCGATTGTCGAAAGTCGCCTGTCTGCCGCTTGGGAGCAGTTCTTTACGCTCTTTTTCAGAAAGCCTAAATTGTTGACCGAGAGACTCGATAGCTTCCCTCAAAGAATGCTCTTTGCCATCTCTCATGAATTTTAAGATGGGCAGCATGATTGACTGATAATCTGGGATTGGCATGGTATAGCTCCGTTATAATTGCTATTTTCCGTTCAGTTTCTCCCTCAACACACCCGAAGACTTGAATGTGGCCACTTTCCGGGAATCGATAATTCGGTTATTGTATGTTTATCTAGGACCAACTGGGCTGATCTTTGTGTTGGTACCTTTTTTCTTGGATATAGATATTCTTGAAATGTTTGATTTAACACAGTTTAATAACACAATAATCATCGCCAAAACGATGATTAAAGCTCAAAAATGCTTTCTTTTGTAAATTCACTTGCCTCTGTTCTGCAATGAGTTTCTAAATATTTTTTCAAATCGTCAAACTCTTCTGCAAAGCGTGGACCGTTATTTTTGCAGTATAATCCAATAACTGAAATAGCATCGCATAATATTTCTTTAGATTTTCTATAATAGTCGTCTGAATAATTATATTGTCTGTGCCATACTAAGTTTTGATCGCTTAATTTTCTATTTGACTCATATTTTGTATATCCAAAAAATGTTGCTAGGCCAGCTTCTCTGGCGAAGTAATTTTTTTGTCAAGATCAATCCATTCCTTAAGGACATTTTGAAAGTATTCTCTTTTTATATTATCAGTCAGGTCATCTAATGAAAAGTCTAATATTGGCTTACCAATTGGGATAACGCCAGTATCTGGATCTGGGCTACCAAAATCTTCCGAGTTTGATGGGACAAACGAAATTTCGCTAGGCCATGAACTATCTTCGGCAGAATTTATTCTTAAAAGAAACCAATTGAGACTCCATGTTGAAAAAATCTTAATTGAAAGGTTAGTCTTATCAATTTCTGCAAACAATAAAGGAAAATCAAGATGAAAAAGCCATTTAATTGCTTCTTTTTTGGTAAATTTGAATTCAGTTTTTATGCTCTTAATTTGTATGCCATATGAACTTTCAACTAATTGGACTTTTCCATCGCTTTTAGAAATATTACAAATTAGGTCCAATCCGAAATCATCTTCACGTGCAACTGGTATTGCAGGTCCAAAACTGGAAAAGATGTAATGAGCCAAATATTCAGATCTATAACCTTCTCTAAAATTATATTCTAAAATTCCTCCACTCATTTTTATCCCTCTTTAAGAAAATGACGGCCAAAATCGGTTTGGAGCAACTAACCAAATTTCACCTAACGATTCAATTCTTTAGATAAATACTCTTTTCTACAAATTTGAAATAATTAGCCTGAATGGAGCCCAAATAGTTTTTTTGCTAAAACAAAATTCGTTATGGCCACATATGTTTCGTTTTCCCCCCTTTTCCCATAGGCAGGAACCCAATTCCAATCTTTACCTTCAATGGCTCCGTATATTTTAAAAAATGCTCTAATTCGTGACTTTTTCCCTTTATCCTCTTGGAGGACCCATTTTGTTCCCTCAAATATAAATCCGATGCCGTCAAGAACCCGACTATTTATGTAAAATGAAACAAAATACGTATTAACTATGGTTTGCTTTTCTTCAAAAAAAAACCCTTTCTTTTTCATTTTGTTTTCAACCAACTCAATGAATTCTCTCTGCTCCTCGGTCAATGTCACATTTGACAATTCGCTGGCATCACAACTCAAATTTTCCTGAAAGCGCATTATAAAGCTCCTTTTCTACCCCAAAAAAAATTTCATTAAACATCAATCATTTTGAATTCAAAAAATCACAAGGTTTAGAATTATCTGTAGATGAATCTCCTTTCAGTAGAAAGACTACATCTTTTTCTATTTCCGAGACCGCGATGAATAGTTGTCAAGGTGACCTCCACAATGTCCAACGATAATTCTCTTGCTTTTATTGTGGGGACAGAAATAGACCCTTAATAATTTAGGCTTTTTCCTTCCATATTTGATGTGAGGCTCAATATTTATCTCTCCACCTTCATAATCGATTTTCCTAAGTCTTAAGAATTTCTGGTCACGTTTTGTCTGTTTGCCTTCGGTCATAGCTAGACCAAAACCTGTACGTATTTTATATTCCTTTTCGATATCAATTCCGTTTTTAACTTCCCCAAAAAACAGATCATGAAGAATTGTTGCTGTGCTCCACAAAGAAGACCAAGCGACATCGGGAGAAACCCATGATGCCGATTTCGCAGACTTCTTTGCTTGTTCTGTAAAAACTATATTTTCTGGATGGATTGTTTCTATTAATTCAACAACATCGGTGAGGTTTTTCGGTAATTCTGCCAAATTGGAGATAGCCTCAATTTTTGAGTTTTTCCTTTTAAGGGAATTTCTAGCATTCTCTATCTCTCTAGTCCGTTCATTTTTTTCATAGTCCTTTGAAGCTAACTCATCCTCCTTTTCAGTAATTCTTTCTTCTAGGTTATCTATTTCACTTTTTAGTTTTTCATTTTCGGACAAGAGTTTTTCGATTTCATTAAGCCAATCTTCAGCCGTAGTTTTATCTTTATCAGACGATAGTTCCGCTATTTTTTGAATACGGTCTTGTAAAAGGACATCATCTAAGGAGCCAATTTTTGGTTTTTTCCACTGAATTTGTCTGCGAGATATCCCCTTCACAAGCATTTTTATAACATTCTCAGGAGAATCACGTTCTATGTCATTAGCTGTAAAAAATCTGTGACGTCTGGAGTCATATTCTGAAACGAAATCTACTTCAGGCCTGTAGACTCTGATCATTCCATTCCAGCACCGAAAATTTGGTGGCAGAGAATCTTTAATTTTCTTGTCTAGCGCAGCAGATTCAGCGACAAAAACTAAAGCATTGCCAGCTAAAACGTTTGCAAGCTTTTGGGTATCGACTAATGTTTCGCCAGTTCTAAAATGGCGGCTAACATATACAATTGGAAACAATCTCCTTGGTGACTCCAGGCTATCTATTAACAAAGGAACCATGTCTGTTTTTAATGGAATTGGATAGCCAGTTAATGGCATTCCGCCAGCAAGAGCATGCCATTTTGAAGTGTTAGTCAGTAACTTCAATACAATGTTTGGCGTGGTTGGGACGGGAACGGGTGGTTCATTTCCAATATAGCCAGGTTTTATATTGTAGGAGACAATTATGCTAAATTCAAATTTCCATTGCCTTAAAATGGATATACCAATATCGGTTGTCCACCTTCGGATCTCAGGATATTCGTTGCATGGTTCTTCGAGTTTTACGGCCCAGAATTCGGGGGCAAGAATGGACTGGTCCCCAGTATTAACTGCCACCTTGATTTTTGTTCCGTTCGTGGCAATCCATGGTTGATTTACTCCACCTTGATAAAACCAAGGTTCAAAACTTGTTTGATTTTCTGAAGTTTTGTCAATGACCCACTTTTTAATTTCGGTGATGAGATTTTTCCATTCGTTGTTTAAAGCTTTAGTTGGTTCAATATAGAAAGATGCCCTGTAATGAAGGTAAGTGGGTTTATTGGATCTCATAATTACTAATCACCTCATTGAAAATCGCTTTATTGCACCAAAAACCTGAATATTTCGCCATCTACCCAATTTCAATCCTCACTCGTTCTGTAATTTCTTGAAAAACACCTTTGTCAGCGAGAGCAAATAGTAGCATCGCAGTATAAAAAGGTTCTAGTTTAATGATCGGTTGGTTCAGGCCTATAGGCCTTGTGGCTCGCTTCCACCAATTGTTTCAGTTGAATGATCATGGATTCACGCTGTTCTTCAGGCAATCTTTCAAAGTTTTCCAGGAGAGCAATTGCCGTTTGTAGGCCCGTGGTCAAGGCAGCATTGATATCCCGTAATGTTTTCAAATATTCATCTGTTGAAACAGTCATTTTTTATCTCTTTCTGTGTTGAATCGAATCTCTAATGTAAACCAATGGTGGCTATTGTGGCGATGTTTACTTCTTTTATGAACGTCTGTATTCCCATCCGAGAAATAAATAATGTTCCTATTGATTTGAAAGAAGTAATTCTTTATCTTTAAGATCCCGGCCAGTCATAAAGTAGTATAGTGGGAGGAGGCGTTTATACTCCGCTGTAATTAGCCTGCTGGCACTAACCTTTCTCTTTAATTTATCACGAGTTTTCCTGTCTTTCCAATCTAGGTATCGTACAAACTCTATGCTCCTATTTCTTTGACTTGGACTGTTGTATGTTTTTAAAAACTTGATTATATATTCAGCATTTTCATCCAAATCATATCTACGTCTGTGGAAATGCGATATTCTTTCAGCAAAAAAATATTTGCCTTCTTCTTCAATATCGGCATTGAGGTCTTGAAGAAGTTCTTTGAACTTAGCCTCACCCTCCCTCGTATTAATCCTCTGGATAAACGGCACAAACATATTGTAATCTACGTCTTTATATACAAATAATTTAACTGCTAAATGATATCTTGTTATATCGGAATTCCCTGAATAAACGTCTTTGTTGCCAATTTGAATTGTAATTTGAACAAAATTGTCATACTTCTTGTCCTCTGAATCAGTCATGGTAATCCAAAAAGTAGTCAGCAATTTTCTCCATGTTCTGAAGTCAGGTATATGCAAATGAAATATTTCATTAAGTTTATTTTCAGCTCTTTCCTTTTCAATATTACCTAAAGCATCCCATGCGAAGAATTGAAGGGAACTACAAGCACGAACAGTGCGAATATAAAGATTACTTAATTCACATTCTCCAACTGCTATGTTTTGAACCTGAATACGTTTGGCAATTTCTTCAATCTCACAAAAAATCTTAAACGTGCCTTCAGATAGCGCATTATATTTAGAAATGCTCGAATTGGAAATTATGGCTTCAAATATTTTTTCGGTACCATATAGTGTTTTTCGCCTTCTCAACTTGTTAAGAACATGCTCCAAAAATTCCCTTGTCTCGTTAAGTGATATTGAATCGACGCATTCTATAATATTGGAGGTATTAGATCTGCATTCTCTCCGGGATTTATCGACAATTATTCGACTATGAAAAATTGGCAGGTCGTTGCGTTTCATATTCCTGGGTACAGACTCAAACCATTTTAGGAGAGTGTTTGGCATCATTTCCACTTTGGAAATTGCACCTCGGGCATAACCTAGGCTAGATTTGTGTTCAATAATGCACAAGAAGTCCTCTGAGAGAATCCCAAAGTCGTTTTCAAAAGGGTAAAAAGAGGGAGTGATTTGCATAATGTAGAAGTTATGGAACAATATCCAGTTGCCAGGAAGCACCTCTCTTAATGAATAGAATTGCCGACTTTCCTTCACAGAAGCAAATGCAAAATCTAGCTGAGGTGTTACTGCTACCATGATATCTCTTCCTATCTTTATTTAGTTGCGATTTATACCAATAAAGGACATATCAATTACCATTTTTCTGATCTATAAGATTTCGAAAAACTTCCCACTCCACCTTTTCGTATTTTTCAGAACGGATGTTTCTTCTATCGCTATGATATCTACTTAGGGTCAGAGCTGACGGCAAAAATACTTGTTTCTGTTTAGATTTAAAATTGATGTAGAAAGGAAGTTTCTCTTTTTGATTGAATAAAATATGAAAATTATTACTTATAAAGAAAACATCTCCTATTTCTAAGTTTAGCAAGCTTGAAAAAAGCACCTGTAAATGGATATGCCTGCTGAAGTTTTCATTCAGCATAAAAAGATGGGTGGCGCGAGCATTTACAATCATTTGGAGTTTATTATTGTATAATCCGAATTGGAGGTAAATTATACAAGGTTTCGGATGCGTAACTGGATGTGCAAATGGGAAAACGCAAGAATTTGCTTTTGTTGAATCTGATAATTTCAAGCTTTTTAAATTATTGTAACATCTCTTAAAGTTGTTTCTCCATACCGTGTAATCATAGTCAGGCTTTGTAATGGTGTTGACGCCACTTGGTGCCATTCTTTCTCGGTTTTGCAAATTGCAGCCTAGGAGTGACAAAGCAATGTCTGCAGCCTGCTTTTTCTGTGTTCCTTTTTCCCAAAGTTCATTATCATGAGGCAATTTAAACATGTTTTTCTCGGTTAAAAGCCGAAATATCTGTGGGATTGGAAACATTAGATACCCATCTTTCTTGATGCCTTTTTCCCGTAATTCTTTTGCTGCGTACGCAATAATCAGATCAATCTTTGTGTTTTCAATCATAGTGTTGGCCTTTCAAATCGGATTCTAATCTAAACTGAAATTTAACTTCTTCAAGAATCCCATTTCTATTGAATATTTCATATATTCTATGGACGGAAAATTATCTGGTGCGACAGAGAAGGAACTATTTGTACTCAGCGTGTCCCGTGTCATCCTCCACGTTTAAGGCGATTTTGGGCAGACGATTTTTTATCATCAAAAGGAATTTTCCATTTCTTGTAATCCTCAATTTTCTGTAATGGATCATGTTCGGAAAACATAAAATAGAGATACATGAGATTGGAGAATTCATTGACTATCTCACCTTCTACCCATGTAAGGTTTGAGAAGTTTTCTGCATTTGAACCTTCGCGATAAGGATACTCCTTTGATATAGAAAAACCATAAAACCCTTTAGCAATAGACTCGGGAGACATTAAGTTCTTAACCTCCGAATACTTAGCCTCTTTCATATGAACTGGAAACTCTTTATATGGCCGTCCGCCCCTTGTCTGATAGAAGCGCATTTTATAAGATCCATCCAGCTTTTTCTTTGCATATTTCCTTATTTTGTCAGGATAATTTTCAAAGTTACGGTAGAATTTTTTATTGTCAATCTTATCAAAAAAAACTGCCAACTTTATACAAAAATGGGGATATTGGTGGTTTGTTGTTTTGTGGATGCAATCACCGATACCCAAATGAAATGTTAGTTGAGCGTGATGCTCATAGTACCCGTCTTCTGCGTTGATAAATGCTAACCAAACTACGGGGTGATTCAAAATATCAGCCATTTCTGCTTTGTGACCAAACAGTTTAACGCCTAGATCAGCGTTCAAGCGATTTGAGACCTTTTGAGCAAGGCTTTCAAATTTTGGAAAAATTTGTTCGCAAATTTTCTTAAAATAGTCTTTTATCCCAATTTCATCTTGTGCTTTGAAAGCCAAATTCAAAGTGTCAAAATCCCTTGAAGAAAAGCCTGTTCCGGGTGGAGAAATGGCAACGTTTGTCTTTTTTGTGCTATGCGAATTTCTTGTCTTTTCTGTTGTTTGGTAATTTGCACCCATGTTATGGTCCCAAATATCTATCAAATGAATGTCACCATTTAGTTTGTCAAAATGTAATTGCCATTTCTTGCCTATAGCGTCAAAATAGAAGTCATTACCCTTCTTTCTAATCCCACGTCCAGAATCTGGATTTTCCAATAATTTACAAATAGCATCTAACACTTGGCCTTTATCTTTTGAGTTGAATTTGTGCCTTTTTAAATCTTTGATGAAATCAGTATCAATGAGTATCATTGCATTACCCCCGTAACATGGTTTCCAATCAAGCCTGTCATCATAAGTTATCGCGTCAAATACAACATTTTCTTATCACTGGTAATTACTTCCGATTGAGCATAAATTGCTGTTCATAGATCAGCGGGAAACTTGGCATTGTCTTTGGTATCTCAGTAGTAGGATGTTGTGTGCCTCCAGTTAATTCCTTCACCCTAAAGGCTGCCCCACTCTCCCTTCAAATTGGGGGCTCATGCCCAGAACCATATCGTGGATCTCAATGGCGGCCTTTATAGCCCGGATGGGGTCATCCTCATGGGAATCGGGCACGCCGAAAACCGCCATGACCGCATCGCCTGCATACTTTTCCACAAACCCCTCATACCGGTCGATTACTTGGGCAATTTTCCCGAATATCAGGCTCATCATCTCTTTAACTTCTTCAGGGTCAAGGTTTTCCGACAGGGCGGTATAGCCGGTAAGATCCGAGAAAAGGACGGTAACCTGTTTACGTTCCCCGGTCTTTTCTGATGTCGGGCTTATTTTGGGTGGGGAAGATTCTGCCAAATTGTGACCACACTCGCCGCAGAACTTCTTTCCAAGGGGTATTCTGGCGTTGCGTTTGGGACATTCAGATTCCATCTTTGCCCCGCATTGCTCACAAAATGTTATCCCTTCACGATTCTCAGAACGACATTTTGGACAAATCATCTTTTGTGTCCTCCATTCTTAACAAGTGCCGATTTAACAGAAAGAGGGTAGGTCATCCCTTTGGGTGGACTGGAGTATAGATACAATGTGATTTGGTGTCAATTCGGTGATGATTTTTCAGGTACTGTGGTGACCGACGTGATAATCAACCAAGATTCGTGCAAACCTTGTTGGTTCGTTGTTGAGCCACTGTTTCTCTCATCGTTGCACGATTCCGTAACACAAAATCGAAAAAGCCAGAAAAATGATAGGTGAAAAACGAGCTCTAAAGCTCAAACAAACTTAGTGATCGGAGCCGAAAAACTATTTTATATATTATTGATATTACATTATTTTATGTCTTCCTGGAGGCTGAGAGATTAGCAGGTATACCCAAGCAGTCCGATCAACAATGTCTGGAGACTTGGGCAGGAAAAAAGTTTTGTCTTTCAAAATTTTTTGTTTTTCAATCGCGGCAGCAGCGATGATTCAGAAATGTGCTTTCCACCTTTGGAACGGAAGAATAGAATCAGCATCCTTCTGCATTCATAGCCGGAAAAATGGATTTCAGGCCCCTCCATTTTGAAGCTCCACAGCTCCATGCTCAACGCAACATAAATTGAGACTATGACGAATTTTTAGTTGAAAAGAACCTCCTCTTGGGCTAACAATCTATAGGCTCTATCAAAGGTCAAAAAGCGACAACAAAGGAGGACCTTCCCATGACTTCTAAAGTTCAGTGACGTCCAAGGGCGAATCTCATTCATCTTCGGCTCGCCAAAAATCCCTATTTACGGACAGACACTAATTACAATACACTTTTGAGTTTGATTCAGACCCTGTAAAAAAGTAGCTCATTTTTACTCAAGTTGAAAACTTTTTCGTTCTCAATGATTAAGTAAGGCAAGCAGCTTATGAAAAAGAGTTTTTTGTTGATAAGTTATTTGGTAATGCTGTTCATGTGTTTACCTGGTTGTAGGCCAACCCCAAATAAGACCAACAATCAGGGAGCTCAGCTACAGCAAAAAACTGTCTCCCCTAGTCCAAAACTCTTAACGAATACTGCTCAAAATGAGGCAAAGCGAAATTTTCCTGGGATAGATGACAAGGTCAAACAGGATAAAAGCGAGTTAATATCTAAAGATATCGCCCAAGAACGAAAACTCCTTTCTCCAGCCCAATTAGCAGATCCTCTACAAAAACAATCCATCTCTAAGTCATTATTCTTGAGCGCCCGGGGAATTAGAATCGTAACAAAGACAACAAAAGGGAAATCGCAAAAAATTCAATTATACGATTACACTGCGGCACTGATCATCGGGATTGATAGGTATGAGAATTTGGGTACAACAGAGCAACTCACCTATGCAGTTAAGGACGCTAAAGGAGTGGAGAACGTATTACGCAATGATTTTCAATTCGATGAAATAGTCACACTCTATAACGAGCAAGCCACACGCGAAAAAATCATGCAGGCGCTTTACGGATTTCGTCCTCTGACATCTGATGGAGGGATTTTTGTCTACTTTGCCGGTCACGGCATTACGATTCCTGGCACACTTCGTGGGAATGATCTGGGATATTTGCTCCCTTATGATGGGACACTCAATTCGGACGAAATGTACAAAAATATCTCTATGCAACAGGTCAAATCCGATATCTGTATGTCAATCACAGCCAAACATGTTTTCTTTGTCTTTGATGCATGTTTTGCTGGACTCATGTTGGATACACGGGCAACCCTGAGCAGACCGAGCCGAGATTTTTCATATCTCCAAGCGATTACAAATGAACCGGTGCGGCAGGTACTAACCGCCGGGTCAAAAGGTGAAACTGTTCTGGACGGTGGACCGGGGGGGCATTCTGTCTTCACTGGTCGATTTATTGAGGCCTTGGAAAATGTTGAAGATTACATCACCGCCCGGGAACTGGCACAATATCTAAAGAAACGTGTGTATGGGGATGCGGCTGCACGCGGCCATAAACAACGGCCCACTGACGGCGAGATCTACGGAACCGGTGATTTTGTTTTTGTCCCCGACCTGGAAAAAAGGGGCAGAAAAATTGGTGCTGAAGTAGAGGCACTTGAGGCGGAGATGGCTGAGTTAAAAAGATTGAAAGATGAGGCTACCAAAGCCCAAGACCAATCTATGGAGCGTCAAATAGAGCGCTTGCAGCTCATCAAGGAGGCAGAACTTAAACTAGCTCAAACCCAAAAGAGGCAAAAAGAAGAGGCGTTAAGATACGAAAGACAATCTGAACTTGAAGTTGAGAAGCTTGAAAAAGATAGAATACAGCGTGAAGTGGAAAACGAGAAACGGCTTAACTTGCTCCGAATGCAGGCAGAAAAAATGCGGCAGGATCTGAATCAAGACCTGACCGGAGGGGCGACCGTCGAATCCGCTATTTCCGAATTGAAAAGGATCAAAGAGAAAAGGGACAAAATTGAGCTCGATTTTTCAACGGAGCTTAGAAAACAATCCAAAATTTTGGCTGGATTCTATGACAAAAAAATTGACCGAATTATGGATATTACACCATGGGACAAGGAGTTTGAAACTAAAAGAGAGTATAATGATAGACTGGCCAAGGCTCAGTTTAAAGCAGCACCCATAAAAAAAGCAAAGGAAGAAAAGTTGGCTTCCTTGCAGAATGAATTGCAAACAGCACTCGAAAAACAGATTAGCCCTCTGAACAAACAGATGAAAACACTGGAGGCAAAACGCTTTACTCTCCCTGTTTCCCATGAGTCTTTCAAGTTCATAAGATATTATCTAAAACTTCATATGATGTTGGTCAACTTGTCAACAGACGGTAAATCAGAGAAATTCTTCATAAAGTTAGAGTCATCTAAGGCCCGCGAATTCAAACGCCATCCTGAGTTATTGGTGCCCGAAATTCAGATAAAACCCACTCTGATAGGTGCCAAGCGAGAAAAGATCATTTTCAATGGTGCTGGAAAAAGCGAAACCTATACTTTTATACCCCTTTCAAATATTTCCGATGATGGGCGGTTTGTGACCTTCGCATCAGGTGTTGAAGTTGACACAAAGAACGGCCTTAAAATTACTGAGCGTGAAGGTGAATATGTCGCATATGCCAATGGAATTGTATGGGACATAAACACTGGTCTTGAATGGAAAGCGGGACCTGATAGAGATATGAACTGGAAAGAAGCAACAACTTGGGTGGAAAACCTAAAACTCAATGGTGGGGGATGGCGTGTGCCAAGTATTAATGAACTGAAAGGCCTTTGCAAGAGCACTACAGGAGGATGTAACATAACACGTCTATTGAAAAACACAAATTATAATACATGGCCAAGCGAAAATGAAAGCTCGACCACCGCAATTGTTTTCAGCTTAAAATACGGTGTAAAGTCCGGGGGCTACCGTGGCTACTCTCATAACAGTAGAGCTTTTGCAGTGCGTTCCTGGAACGATGGTTCAGACGACAAAAAAATTATGGAAGAAACTGGGGCAAAGAATGTGGATTCATCAGGAAAATATAATAAAATAAAGACTGACCAGGTCTATGTAGGTTATGTTAGTGGAATTGTGAAAGACCCTAGTACAGGGCTTGAGTGGGTTGCGGGGCCTGATGGAGATACCAACTGGTACCAAGCAAGAACTTGGGTCAAAAACCTGAGACTCAATGGTGGGGGATGGCGTATGCCAACTATGGATGAATTGCAAATTCTTTTCGGCAAGCGAACACCTTTACTGAAGACCACAGGTTTGTGGGTTTGGTCAGGGGAAACAAAAGATGCATCTGGCGCCTGGGGCTATAACTTATTCCGTCACATCGGCGGCTTTTGGGATGAACGCAGTGTTTCTTCTGGCTCACGTGTCTTCGCAGTGCGTTGCGGGAGTAATTAGCAATTTGATAGTTGGATTGTACGACCTTAATCGAAATGATTGGGTCATTGAATGGGTATGAAATTGCGGTTGAAATTTGAAAAAAAGATGGGATTAAAAAAATGAAAAAGAAGCTTAGACTCTCAAAATATTTGTTTATTATTGCTTTCATTGTTTTAGGAAATGTTTCATGTGAGCAAGCGAGTGGCAAGAAAGAATCATCTGGTTTTCAGAACGATCCAGAAGGTTTTAGGGGTATTAGGTGGGGAACAGACATAAATTCTTTGAAAGATATGGTATTTGTTAGAGAATCCTACTTCTTAAAGCGTTATACACGACAAAATGAAAAAATGAAAATTGGTGTTGTTAATATTGAAGACATTACATACGAATTCTTTAATGGGAAATTAAAAGGGGTTGATATTGTAACATATGGAACAAAAAATTTTAATTTACTCAAAGATATATTATTTGAAAAATTTGGGGAGGTAATGAAGAAACATAGCATAATTGATGATCCCTTCACAAAATATCACGATAAAGATATAACAAAATATCAATGGGGGGAGGACCTTGAAAGTAACTCATATATTGAGTTAGAACTAACTACACAGTCCCCAGCAACAAGCTATGAGTATGTAAACATCAGCTTTAATTCATCAAAAATACTTAATGAGTGGGCTGCATTCGTTCAAAAACAGGAAAAGAAGTCAGAACAAGAAAGACTGCAGGAGCGAAAAAGAAAAGCCAAGGCAGGGTCAAAAGATTTTTAACCCCGACCTGATGATCACAAACAATAAGTGATTGTGAATGGGGGCTAGGTTAGGCGACAAATTGACCCGCCGCCATATGTTGGGGAGGCCCTGGACTCTTTTGTCCAATCTACCTTCTGGCCTCCAATTTGAATACATTGTCGGGGACCACTTCAGGATAAACAATGGTTTCGTTTGTGGAATAAATCCATAGGAATGCCTTTGACATATCTTTGTCAATAAATATTCCTCCGTCCACAACATCTATGTTTGAGCCACCAAAAGGGTTTGATTTGGTTAGAACGCCGTGAATTGGGGTCAGAGTAAAATTAAACATTGCGCAAATATCAAGGATAGCCTAAGCCGTTTATTGGTTAACAGGGTATACAACAATTGAAAAAAGGCAATGGCGCGACTCCCAAGAATTTCACCAGTAGGTGTGCCTGTTCACACAATACAGCGAGGGCAACCGTCAGGTTTGCTTTGTTTCAGATGAAGATCACGGAGCCTATGCCGGCTGGCTTAAAGAGTATTCAGAAAAGAGAGTGGGCTTAGGGTCGGGCCAGACTATCTGTTTGCTTTCTTTAAAATAACGGTCAAAAAGTGGGTGCTTTCTTACGGCAGCAAGGCAAAGGTGCTGGCTCCGGAAGACTTAAGAAAAGAAATACTTGATGAACTCGGGGCCGCTCAGGATTGCTATTTTTAACCCTCTAGGTAACCGATCAACACCAGTGATTAATGGTCTTTTTAAGCCAGTGCATATGGAGAGTTTCCACCTTTTTCTGGATACGAGCGACAATGGGAATCTTTGATAACTTGACTTATGTTGCGGGTAGGCCTA
>Ga0233431_1004081_pt1 | contig 16259 bp, 24 predicted proteins | sample SI_118_April2016_FD_179867 | JGI IMG/M metagenome (GOLD analysis project Ga0233431, IMG submission 179867) | Seawater microbial communities from Saanich Inlet, British Columbia, Canada - SI_118_April2016_200_MG | ecosystem: Environmental > Aquatic > Marine > Inlet | place: Canada: British...
TCGGCAAGATCTTGACCGTGGCCCACCTGTATCGGAATTGGCAAGAACTCGGCGGCGTTACCAAAAGCCTGTACGTTCTCATCGTATCCGTTCTGGTCTTATTGACCTCCATTGAAGTCATAGGTTTTTTGTCACTGAGCCACGCCAGGGCAACCCAAAATTTGAGAGCGACCGAAACCGCCCGTAAAGGGCTCAAAAAAGAAGCGGCAATCCTCCAAAAACAAATATTGACCACAGACGCCACATTGGCAGGACTTCCGACTTCTCATGTAACGAGGCGAATAAAAGAACGGAATGCATCCGGTTACGGACAGAAACAGGCCAGGCTTCTGATAATCGCAAAACAGCAAGCTGAACTTGAAACCCAATTTGTTAAAGTCCAAGCATCCTCCGGCCCTGTTTTCGCGGTCGCTAAGATATTAAAAATCAACGAAACAGATGCCATTGCCATGCTGATTCTCATTTTAGTTCTGGTCCTCGAACCACTCTCTATAGGCCTCACCGTTGCAACGAGCGCAGCATGGATGACTCAACAAAAAGCACCGAAAGAAAAGCCACAATGTTCCCCCCTAAGCGAGGAACTCATGGCTCTACGAAAACAATACAACTTTGGTGTAGATGAGCTTGTGAGCATAACAGGTCGAAAAAAGCCAAAAACATGTGAAGCATGGTTAAACGGGACTACACCTGTTCCGAAAAAAGCGCTTCAAGCTGTGCGAGCATGGGTAAATAGTCAAAACCAAAAAAGGGAAATGAACCCAAATGACATTTAAATTTAACAAAAACGACCGCCAAGTCCTTGCTGCAATTGCCGAGCATCGAGTGCTAACGGTGAGCCAGGTTACGGCAATCCAACGTAAGACCAGACAGGTAGTCCGAAGGCGATTAGCGCAATTGGAATCGGCGGGATTTATTGTTTCAACTGTCCGAGGGTTCGGGCAAAGACGCGGCAGGCCTGAAAAACTGGTCAGTCTCACCCGAGAGGGCGCCAACCTGCTGAGCTCTAAATATCCAGTCCTCCGGGGCACACCAATTAATAAGATAAACGCGGAAAGAATCCGCTGTATGGAGCATCAACTCTTGACCAACTGGTTCCGGATCCATCTGGGCGAAATTGAATATGTGATGCCTGAATTTTCCATACGGTTTCTTTCCCCCGATTCGCCCTTTTTAAAACGGGAAAAGAGTGACATCCCTCTCATATTTGAACCGCCACCTCTTGGCGAAAAGACTCAAAATTCAAGTGGATTTACACCGGACGGAGTTTTCTCCATAACGAACAGGGAAAGGCAAATCACGCTTCTTTTCTTTCTTGAGGTCGATATGGGGACAGAGTCCGTTGCCAGTCTGAAGCGCAACCCCCGGGACGTACGCCAGAAAGTCATAAACTATCAGGAATATTTTCGAAGCAACCGGTATAAACGGTACGAGAAATACTGGGACTGCAATCTGAAGGGGTTCCGTCTCCTCTTCCTCACAAACACATTCAATCGGCTGGCGGTCCTATCAAGGTTGGTTCAGGAAATGCCGCCCTCGCACTTTATATGGCTTACAAGTCTTGAACAGATGTTCTCCCATGGCCTATCCGCTGAAATCTGGGTCCGCGCCGGCAAACAAGAGGCGCCATCAGAATCGTTTTTAGGTGCTTCTTCTTGCCAAACCCCCGTGTTGCCTCTGAAATCATAACCGCACCCTCCATTTAAATTCATGCCCCTACTATCTGATGGCACCGTTCGCACCTTGGATGAATTGTATCATAAATGCCAAAAAGCTACTGTAAATTGGGCCAAAATGTATCGTAATTCCGTCCAGAAGGCACCATTATTCCCCTAAATTGTATCATAAATACCCCTCAACGACCAAAAAAGTGCCTATTTACGATAGTCTTAAATTTCTAAGAAACCCTGCAATGACAGTTGGATACCCCATGTACCGAAAACCGAATATAATAAGAAAAAGACACCCATCACCATCAATCCACCTAAACAAGGACATGGAATGAAAAAGAACACAAAGAATAAACAACATGGATCAGTAACGTCTGGCAAATCCCTTATGATATCCGGCCGTATTCTTTTGTGACCAGTAAGGCTTGCTCATCAATGTTTTGTAACGTCGGCTCACACTTTGTTTGAGTTCTTTCATAATATAGCCTTGCCAGTTCTCAGAAAATGACCACGGATAAACAGGTATCACATCCAGACCCATTCTTGAGTATGCTGTTTCTTTTCTCTTGATTCCTTTGTCATAGCTTCGCTGTCCTTTCAGACCATAATACTCGATGTAGGCACCAAACTCAGGAAGATAAAAGTCCGGATACCAGATACGTGGTTTTTTTTCGATTGAATTGACAAGTACGCCGGCTTCATATTGATACCTGATTGAATTTTCCTCTAAAAAGTATGCAATTCTACGTTCGCCTTCGGATTTGAGTTTTAGGTCCCTTTTTCCATCGAGTAGATTTTCTAAGTTTCGGTCCACTATGACACCTCGTTTATCAGGAAGTGCGGGACCTATTTAAACCTATGGGTATTTCAGGAAATTAGTGCCACTTCACAGCTAAAGGTTTAAAAGGAGTACGCTCCGCTTTGCTCACCGCAAACTTCAATTTAAACCTTTCCCCCACGAGGTCGCCTATGGCAAATTTTTTTATTCGAGAGGGAAAACTTATTTCCCTCCCAAACCCTCCCTTTGGCAGATAGCCGGTTAAAGATAAATAAAGATAGGTGGCATAAATATGTTCACTTCGTCTGACAAATCAGGGAGGACTGACCATTTAATTATTGTCCCGGATTAAGCACGCCGGAAGTGACCGCCACGCTACTTTTTTAATCTTTCAGTTTTTGTCCTTGATTCTGATTTGTCCTGAGAGTTTTGATATCCCCTTGCAATCATGGTCTTGATTCAGGAAGCCGATATGGACAAAAACCAGGCAGGATTACTCTCTCTCAGGTACAGATTATGGACCTGAGAGAGAGAAAAAACTCGCTCCAGGGAGGTGAATAAGATGGATAAAAAACACGTTGGTGAAAGAATAGATTGTTGGATTAATGAAGTAGACTTGCCACAACGGGTAAATCTCAAGCCAATCAGAAGGTTTGACGATTTATACCCGAAGGATGAAGCGGAACGGGAAGCATACTGGGATTTTGTTCACTGGTATCGCAGCCAGGAGTTTCAGGCACTGATGAGCATACCAAAGCCGCCAGAGCAGGATTTCTGGATGTTTGAACACGATGACTCAATATCATTTCCTTATAGTTCAATAGACTACCAAAGGCTCCATCCGTTCAACAGGTTTGCCTACAAGCTCAGAAAGATTTACGAAAGAGTCGAGGATTTGGCGCTTCTCCACAGTTGTATCAGCGAGGAGGAAGGAAAAGCAAACATTACCAAGAGATTCAACAAGCTGGTAAACGAAGAATTCAGGAACAAAGCGGTCATGCTGCTTGAGAACTACAGAAGATGCCCGCACCTGATTAATAAGCAGAAGCTCTTCGTAAGAATAGCAAGTCTGGACAGCAGGATACAAAGGTGCAAGAGCACATGGCTGAAATATGCTGGCAGGGATTAGTCCCCTGGCAATTAGATATACCGGAACAGGTCCCGGTCTTTTTTCTCTTGAAGGATGTCGGTTTTTTCCCTGAAACCCAGCACCAGTTCATCCAGCCGTTTTAAAGCCCTTGACAATCGGCTGGAAAACACCCAGCCCTCCCTATAGCCATAACTGTTATTGAAGCGGGACACGTGGTCAATAATCCCCATCCGTCGCATTTTGCTGCGGACGGTCTCCAGCATCCGGGGCGTGAATCCATATTTGTCACAAAGGTGAATCAGGCTGGCCAAGAACCCGTTGTTTGCGTATTTCAGTTCTATAAAGATGCTCAGGAACACCTTTTGATGATTTTTATTTCCCGGAAACAATATTACTCCAAGCTCGTCCAAACCTTGTATTCGGGCAATCCTATTGTAGTTGAAGTCTATCTTTGTGCTTACCATGTTTTTTCACCCCTGCCTTTTTGATCAAAATAGGGCATTTGGAAGGGGTCCGCTGGTTTTCAATGATGTTAAAATTTTTCCAGGCCCAAACCGGATAAGGGAAGGAAAACGGCCATTTCCCAATAACCGTGCGATTCCGTGGAATCTATGCTCAACAACCCAACTTCATCACCAAATGGCTTGCCCTTTCAGGCGTTTTCCTCTCGTTTTCAAGCCGAAGCTATCCGAATTTTTGGGAGGGCAAAGCCCTTTACTATTGCCTGGCCCTTGATTTGGTGCCCAATTCATCCTTTTCTCGACGGAAATCATTCAAAAAGGATGTTTCCTGGGCCTTTTTCCTCAATTCGATTTTCTCTCGGGCAATCTCCATAGCGCTGCCCCTAAGCTCCGTACCAAACTTGGATTCAATCCAGTAAATGGTACAATAGGCATTGACATAAATTTCGTTAAAGAGCCGGTGGAATCTCCATCTGACGCCCTGTCTGGTCATATGGAAGGCCGTTTCAATCTTGTCGCCATAGTTCTTTCGAAGCACCAGGCGTTTGAGACCATCCTCCTTCAATTCTATTTTGAGTTCCTCATCAATAAGGAGTACATTCAGCCGTTCCAGGAAATCCTTGTCCTTATTGGTAAGTTTCACAGGACATCCTCTCCACCAGGAGATCGTTTCCATACTGGGTAAGTGTAACCTCAGTGTCGTTTTGCATGAATATGAGAGTTACAAACCGCCATGTTCTATCTCTGCGGAAATCATCCACAAGGGGCCCGATATCTGAAAACAACAGGCTATTGTTACTCAAGATATTAAGGATGTGTTTCCGATAGTCATCCATTTTGAAGTCTGCAGCGGTGTCATGCATGATTTCCTCCGGTCTCTGCCTTTCTGTGCCTACAAAGTCATCGAGGTCTTCAATAAGGCCGGGAATGAATCTAAGCAGGGGCACTTCTTCGATAACCAGGGTTCCGGATCTGGATTCGGCCAAAAGTCTCATCATCGCTTCCTTTCGCTTAGCCGCCCGGGCTCTGGACTGCCTTATCATCTCGCGAAAGTAAACGTTATCAAAAAGTTTTTCATTAAAGAGGAAGCGGGATGGAACGGTTCTGTGGCACCGGGAACAAGCATAGTGGAAGGTCTTGAGAACCAAAGGACGGCCGCAGCAGTGGGATTTTTGGAAGGTAAGCGTCGGGTCAAAGATATGCCCGCAATCACACGCACACTGGCTTTTGCCCACCATCTTTATCCGTCCACCGCACTCCAAACAACGATATGCGGACAAAATTACTTCGAAATAGAAATTCCTGGCCAGCTTTCTAAAACTGTTTAAACGATCGCTAATTTCAGCAATCTTTGGTAGGAGCGGGTTATGGATCCGCTGCCTTCGAAAATTGAGCGCTTTGCCTCCTTCTTCATCCTTCAAAAACACCACCTTTTCCCCATTCCGGGACTTTTAGAGTCCTGGAAGGAACCCCATTAATAATAATCTTTCGTTTTTTTATGGATGGATGTGAACAGAACCTTCCAAGCCGAAGGGGAAAAATATTTAAATGAGTGAACGCCATGAAGGTACCGAGGTGATAATTCATGGCTAGACCATACAAATGTCCCCGTTGCGGCGGCACGCGAACAACCTGGAAGGGGTACAGAACAATTGTCAACGGCAAAGTACGCCTAAAGAGATGCAGTGATTGCGGAAAAAAATTCACATCGAGGATCAGGATTAAAAATGATGGAACACCTTGATGATCTCTTCCCTGCCTTAAACTGCTGGCATTTCCGCCTATCTTTGAACGATATTTATCGAATGAGGTATCTGAGGGCACTGGAAAAAACGCTACAAAACAAACTGATCTTTTTGAAAACCCAATCGGGTAGCAAGGAAGACGATATACTTCGGGAAAAGTGGGTTCTTCACACGGTCAGGCAGGAAATCCGAAAAAGGGAGCGGATGGCGCTTCTTTCTGAATTCAGCATTCAATAAACCCCGCTGGAAAGAAAACGTTCCACCACTTCACGTGGCAGGGAGCTTGATATCTCGCGGGTATTGCCATACCTTCCCTTAGAAACTACTCTTGCGTTGATCAGACCGTAAAGATCAAGAAAACTCATGATCTCCGAAAACCTTCTCTGGGTCAGAGGGCTTAACCTCTCCTGATGGCAAATATTGCCATAGAATTGATAAGCCTGTCCCGTTGAGGTCTTTTTGGTTCCCCTTGATAAGGCACAGTAACAGGATTTCAGAGCAATACGCTGCTGGGTCGCCAGAGCTTTGATAAGCTCTTCGGTTTTATCAATCTCCAATCGATCGGCGGCAATATCGACCTCCTTTTCGGTGAGAAGACCTGTGGTCTCTTCAGCCACTTTCACCGCCTTTGCCAGGAGTTCAACGGCCTTTCTTGCATCTCCGGTCTCCCTTGAGGCAAGGGCAGCCACTTTTTTTAGCGAGGCCTGTTCAACCTTCGACTTATCGAGCGCCTTTTCGACCCTGAGCTTAAGGATCTCCAGCAAATCCAAAGCATCGTAAGGTTCAAAAATAATGTCTGTCTTTTTGAGGAAACTCAGTATCCTGGGGTCAAAGGTTTTATCCCAGTCAAGCCGATTGGTCAGAAGAACAAGAATCAACCTGCAAGAGACTTTCCGGGGAAGTGTTTTTGCAAGAAATGTGAGAAAACCGTCTGGGTTAGGTCGGATATTATCAGCCTCATCGATGAGTAGACTGAGGTAACCGTCATAATTTCCTAGCGACTCCACTATTTGAGCCTGCATGTATTCAATTGGAATACCTTTGCGGTATTTTTTGCATGAACTATCAATGGAAATAGCGACCTCATTTAGGGCGCCAAAGTAGGTTTTTGGGGAGGTCAAATCAATATACGAATAACGGAACATTACCCCCTTGGTTTCAGCGACCCGTTCAAACGTGGAAAGTACGTGCATCAAAGTGACGGTTTTCCCGGCGCCAGTCGGCCCGAAGATCAAAGCAGAATTGGGATGAACGCCATCCAGAACCGGGGTAAGATGCGAGATTATCCGGCCCAGTTGCTTCTCACGGATGTTACGATTAAAGATTTCTTTTAGAACGGCTGCCCTTTCATCTTCCGGCAGCTTTTCGTCATCAAGATAGTCAGGGTTGATGACCAAAGACCTCTTTCGCTGTGTGGCATGGAGAGATTCGATCAGTGATTCCGTACTATCCAGCTTCAAGAGGGTTCCATCGGACATTTCCTGCATCTCCCTCCACATGAAAGAACGATACTATATAAATGTTAATGACCATTTCAAAGTAGCAACCGAAGAGGGGGAGAGTAAATTTCCTGTGGAACTTCAATAGGTAAAAAAGTGATGTTACTATATATATTTATTTACAATATTGTAAATATATATATAATAATAAGGTTTATAAATGTTGTCCCTGATTGGTGATAACCAGGGAAAATTGAAAACACATACCACAAATGCTAAAATCAGTTTCCACAGGAAATCTTCCCACACACCTCAAGAATCAGGAAGGCCGAGATGATTCGTAGAAATGGAGGACGCTTCGAATGGAAATATATCTTGCAGGGTCTTTATTCTCTGAATGCGAACGAGCCTGGCTTGCCAGTATTAAAAGAAAACTTGAGGAAATCTCTCAAGACATAACCGTTATTTGGCCTTATGACCTTATTCCGCATGACGAAGCGAATTCCCAGGACAAACAAAAGATTTTTGAGATATGCAGATCGTATCTCGATCAGGTGGATATCCTTGTCTGTGTCCTGGACGGCCCACAGGTCGATGATGGTACGGCTTGGGAAATCGGATATTTCTATTGCAAACACCAGAATAAGCTTCCCATCATTGGGATCAGGACCGATTTCAGAAACGCCGGAGAGACCGAAAACTCGATCGTCAACGCAATGATTGAGTGTTCTTGCAATAGGATTGCAAATTCTTCCGAGGAGTTGATCGAGATTTTTCGGCAACAAGCCCACTGATATTACCACCAAACCCACGATAGCCACGGGCCTTATTTTCTACAGAACACCGCAAAATATTTAAATCCGGCCACACATCCCTCGATCCATGCCTTCCGCCACACTCTTCCCGCTGGACATGATCAAACCCAGCGAGATCCTCGCCCGGTATATAGAATGGATTTATTTCACCATCCTGCTGGTCTTTTTCATATCCGTTGCCGGCATTACCCTGAAAAGGCATTTTGGAAAGCCCTATATCAAGCCTCTCATCATCTCTGTGGGGCTCATATTTACAGTGGGCGTTTTCATGATGCGGGACCGTATCGTCAATATCTTTGAAGGCTGGGGCATGCTGGGAACCATCCTGCTGGCTTTTATGGCAGCCACCGTGCCCTATGGTCTGTGCAGGGGCTTTGGCATGGCAGCGGGTAAGGCATTTCACCTGACCTATGTTCTTTTCTATATCCTGTTCTGGGCCAAATTCCCGGAAATCTATTACTACCTCGGCGAGCGCAATCTGGGACTAGTCAACCTGGGACTCCTGATCCTCTTCCTTGTAAGCCTTTACAAGATGTTCCAATTCCGCAAGCCTCACGGATTAACCGTTCGCAGCATTACAAATCCCTTCAGGGCAAAAGTAGAACACGAGATTGACATCGAGGATCGGGAGAAAAAAATGGTTTTTAAGGAAGCCGGAAAATACACTAATTTACAGTTTCACACGGTGGATGACATTGCTTCTGAATTGGGAGAAATTCAAAAAGCCGTGGAAAAAAACAGAAACAGCCTTCCTCGAAAGGCCCGTGAAACAATCGTTCGAACCCTGAAAACTATTTCCAAAAAAGAAGCTCTGTTTGAAAATAAACTCGCACATCTTAAAAAGGTATTCACGCGTTTGAAAATATTAGACATGAAGCAATTAAAAGAAATCAAAGACCGATTGACCAAGGTTTCTGGAAAGGAGCGGCATATGCTTCAGGCTGAAATCTTGCGGGAAGAAGAAAAAATCCATCTGGAACAAACGGTAATGGGAGTCCAATCCAAGCTGGAACAGCATCTGCAAGCCTTCAACCGTTTTCTGGAAACAGCCGTGGAAAAGATGCAGGCGGGGAACCCCTATGAATCGACACCCTATCTTGCAAGGGCTCGGGTCCTTTTGAGGGATCTTTCCGGGATGATTCAAAATATCAGAGACCTGGAAAAAAAAATCACCAACCTCATAAATACAGAGAAAAAACTCCTTGAATTCGAACTCAAAACCATGTAATCCCATCCATCCGATTTCTATACCAATCATTATTTTGACCTCTTCCCAGGGCCAGGAAGAGGTCTTCAGCTTACGAATGCATCACGAAGTAATACACATGAACATATCGCAGAGCAAGAGCGGAACAACAGCAAAACAGGATCTGGGGGAAAAACACCTTGATATAATAGAAGTTCAGCTCAGTGTAGAAAAGGCATCCGCCGTTATTGACGGATTTTTCAGCAAAATGGCGCGTAACGGCATGGAGATAAAAAGGTCCAGAAAGATAAACGAACCTGTTTGGGGATGGCCTTGAAAGAATGCTTCAAGGTATGGCGGAAATATCGCAGAGATATCTACGAAACAAAAGGGAGAGATTTAAAAATGAGGCCATAGAGACCTACTGGATATTTAATGAAATTGCCGAAGCACTGGAGCAAAGTCAAAGAACGGTCCATAACAAAGGTCGTGCGAACAGAAGCAACTGACAGTAGCAACCTTGAGGGAAGGGGCAGACCCATTTTCTAAAACAATTAATATCAATATGGAAGGTCTCGCAAAGGAAAAATTTATTAAATCTGAATGTTTCCTCTGACCCATAGGGGGAGAAATCCCGTGATTGACAAAATTAGAGGTGGAAAAAGTGGATGAATGGAAGACCATAGAGCCAGGCGTTTGGAAACCTGAAAAAAAAAGTGAGCAGATAACAGGGGTTCTCGTTAGTAAAGAACCGAAAGATGAAATAACGGGCTTAAGTGCCAGATATTATCTTGAGACAAAGGCTGGCATGTTTTTTGTCTGGGGCACTGCTGTATTAGACGACAGGATGAAATATGTTAAGATAGGCCAAAAGGTAAGGATAACCTTTGAAGGAAAGACAACCAACAAGCGCAGTCAAACAGTGAACCTGTTCAAGGTGGAGGTCGCTGAAAGACCTGATCCAAAGGATGCCAAAAACATTGCCGTCCAAGACGGACTGGTGAATATTGGACAGATTGAAGAACTGAAATGAGGAAAGCGGCACTTTCTTGTCCCTGGATTCTGAAAAACGGTCTTCCTTAATAAATGTTTCGATTCTCGAATTTATGTTTCAAGAAGATTTGTGATTGAAAAGGCGACTACCAGGGATTGATGGTCGTAGCCGTGGTGGATGACCTTGAGTTCATAGTTGTTATGACGCCATTCTTTTGGAACAGGCCCGCCGATGGGACCGTCGAACGAGGTATCAGGCATAACGGTAGCATATTCTCCGGGTGAAATACAATGAACCCTGAAACGGTTGGTTAAGCTCATGGTGCTGTTCGAGAAAGGTTCAGTGTTCCCGATTGTGGCCAAGACTGCTTCAAGACGGGCATCTGAAAGGGCGTAAAGAAACATGTTTCCATGGAGATCTTCTCCCACACCGAAAAGTTTATATATTTGGAATGGTTACTACCGGATAGTGGAGAAGTTTGAAATGCAGAAGGCAATAGAAATGGAAACAAATCGCGAGCACAAAGATGAAAACATCGCGACAAAGCAATGGGAACTGTATATCCCCTTTGATCCTGATAGATACATCCTTCCCACGCAGAAAACACCCCGTTGGAAACTGCCTTCAAAAAACAATCTTGTAGATCACGTCCTTTGCTCCATTAAAAAAGAGTCCCTTCAAAACTCTTCACAGGGGACTATAGATGACATATTCGAAGACCGTTTGACCCTTATTCGATCCAAAATTGAAATGATCCTGCTTCAGCTCGATGAGCGGAAAAGGATTCACCGGAATATGGTGTACGGGATCACCAAAGACAGCTGCAAAGCCCAGAACCTGATCTACGAAAGGCTAACAAAGTCCTACGATATGGACGGGGAAAGGATCAATCTGGAGCAGATGAAATTTGACCTGGGGCAGCAGGAAAGAAAAGAGGCTGCCAGTTATTTCAACGACACATGCCAATTGAACAGCGAACTTCGAGAGGCTCTGACCCAGTACCAGGAAGAGGTTCAAAAGAACATGCTTATTTCAGAAATGGAGGTTTCACCATGATAACCAAACAAGATGTCAAAAAACTTAAACAAGACGCAATACAGTTTGCCCTAATGATGGATGATGATGAAATCGAACGGGTGGTTGTGGATTTTGTTGAAGTCAAGAACATGCGGCAAAGATCCCGGAGTGGAAAATAAATTGGCGAGACGCATGCAATCGGCAACGTCCATCAACATGTATCACCGCTGCCCAAGGAAATACTATCTCAGGTACATACTGCGTCTAAAACAGAAACCCAATATCTATCTTATCCGGGGAAGTGCTGTGCATGAAGCCATCGCAGGGTTTCATAAACTGGGGATGCGAAGCAGCCATTATTCTGACAAGATTAAGGCTGTCCTGGACCATCTTTTTAACGATGTCTGGCTCCGTCATGACAACGAACTCCAGCAGTTGGGTCTTGGTGATGCCAAGATCAAACAATACTACCAGGAGTCCTGGGAGATGCTCCTGGACTGGCTCAAAAGATACGAAAGGCAGGGCCGGAGGCATTCTAAAAAGACCTCGGCCGAAGTAAAACTTTTTTCGAAAACTTATTATGTCATGGGCATCATCGATGCCATACAGAACCACAATGGCATCACCATGATCACTGATTATAAGACCAGCAAGAAGGATGACATCACTCCGGACATCAAGGTCCAGATGGCCATCTATGCGCTGCTTTACCGTGAAAAGTTCGGTGCGCCGCCCGACATAGTGGCCATTGACTTTTTAAAAACAAACAGGGAGAGGCGCTTTCGGGTAACACGGCGTTTTACAGAATATGCCCTGGAACTTATCACAGACATTCATAAAAAGACCGTATCGACGGATGAAAAAGATTACCCCTGCACATGCGGCGGGTGGTGTGAGAAAGATTTTATTTTGAAAAATGGAGGACGTTAAGTCGATACTTCGGAAACTGAAGCCGTTCATCGGAAAAAAGGCGGACGGTCTCTGGGCTAGATACAACTCCTGCAACCTGAAAGACCGGCAGGAATGGCTGACCATGATCAACATTCTCAAAGAAAAATACCATATTGATGACATTGAAGAGGACATCGTACTTCCCCCTCCTGACAGGAACCTGGCACGAGGGGACATCTCAATAGGAGATATCCGGTATCTGAACTACCCCTCTTACAACGTTGGCATCAATCGCCCGGAAGTTACCCGCCATACCGGAATATTCGGAAGCACCGGGACTGGGAAGACTACCCTTGCCAAAAACATCCTTAGAGAGATGATCCGGACAAAAATCCCTTTCATCGTGTTTGACTGGGAAAGAAACTACCGGGACCTGGTCAAAGAGTCGCCGGAGGTCAAAGTATTCACTATCGGTTCGGATATATCCCCCTTCTTTTTTAACTACCTCAAAATGCCCGAAGGCCTCACCTATAAGGACTATGTAAAAAACGTCATCGAGGTCTTTAGCCGGGCCTACTTAGGCGGTGTGGGATCTGATAGTGTGCTTTTGAAAGTCTTTGACAAGGCCTACCGGGAACACCATGAACCCACAACGGAGGATGCCAGAAAAATCCTGGCAGGAGAAATGACCGGGAACAAAATGCGCGGAAGGGAGATGCTCTGGAAGCAGAGCTCGCTCCGAATGCTGGAGTTTCTGAGCTACGGTGGTACTGGAAAGATCTATAATGTTCATGATTTTTATCCCATAGAAAAACTCCAGGAGGACTTCGTTATATTTGAATTGGGGCCACTTTCCAACAGCAATGACAAGGTTTTCTTCATTGAGATGTTCACTCTCTGGTATTGGCTCTACAAGGAACGTCAGGGGGCGGAAGACGAACATCTCAAGCACTTGCTGGTGTTTGAAGAGTTCCATAATATCGTTGACAACAGCGAGAAAGATGACCTGGTTCAGAAAATATTTCGTCAGATCCGGAAATACGGTACCGGCCTTCTGATCATCGACCAGACCCCTTCCCTTATCCCGAATCCTGTCTTTGAAAACCTCTACACAAAAATCACCTTTTCGTTAAACCATCAAAAAAATGTAGGCGCGGTGGCCGCCGCCATGAACATACCCTTTGATGAACGTAAATTCATCGGGATGCTCAAAACCGGCCAGGCCATCTGCAGGCTCATGGGAAGATACCAATATCCCTTCCTCATTGATGTCCCGTTTATCCGAAAACCGGAGAATATCTCCGATAAGGAGATTCAGGAACATATGAAGGACTTTTACAAGGATTACAGCCTGAACAACCTTCAGTTGACCGAAGTAGAACCGCTCCGGATTCCTACACATAGGTTTATACCCTCCCCCCTGGAGCGGATTTTCCTTGAAGATCTGCTCAATCATCCCTTTGAAGGGGCGGACAAACGCGCCAAGAAACTGGGCCTTATCCCCAGAGATGCGAGCCATATCCAGAAAACCCTGGTTGAAAACGGGGTTGTAAAACCGGTCATGGTGGAGCGAAAAAAACTCTTTGAAGTGACCAAAACAGGCTCAGATATCCTTTTTAAGATCGGTTTCAAAATCGATCGTGAAGGTAATCAGGGCCTGGAGCACCGGTACTTCCTGGAACAGGTGAGACAGACCTTCCTTAAAAATGGCTGGTTCACATTCAAAGAAAAGCATGACATCGATCTTGTCCTTGAAAAAGATGCAACGGTCATTGCCATGGAATTTGAGACCGGGAAGAACAACCAGGATCAAACGAACAAGAACATTGAAAAGCTCATCAAGTACCCTGCCGATCACAAATTCATCATCGCTACCAACACAACGGCCCTACAAAAATCAAAGGCCCTCCTTTCAAACTCCATCCTTCCGGATAAGGATTCCATTCAAGTAACCCTCCCCCGGGACCTTCCAAAAGCACTTCCTTCAATTTCATGATCACACCCTAAAAGGAACCGCGTTGTTAATAACCAACACAGAAAAAGGAACAACTGGTTTTTTTAACCCTGGCAAATAACGAATAGTAACATTGAAGCCATCTGTATCAACGCCTCCGTCGGGAGGCGTTTTTTGTTTAGGGAAACCTCTAACCCTGATTTCTTGGACATTTAGTTTAACAAACAACCATTTAAAGAGACTCATAATGAAAGGAGGTAATCAATGGAAAAGTCCCGGAACATCCATAACGAACTGGAAACCCTGAAGGAGGATTTAGCAAATATTTTCAGCGTGATCGAACCAACAAAGGAATATGGCGCCACCATGGTATTGGCCATGCTGAGGCTTCATATGGTCGAGGCCCGTATCCACAAAACCCGGAATCTCAAAGAAAGGAGGCGATTAATTTATGAATTCACAAAGGGAAAAAACATTATCGAAAAGGGACTTCAGACGCTCAAAGAAAGAAATTGCACCTTCCATATCCCTGCCGAATCGAAGCAGCGGGAACAGATGTCCCGATTGTAATGAACGACTTTACCGCGGAGGTGGATGTCCCATCTGCCCTTATTGCGGGTGGTCCCGATGTTAACGAAATCTCCGGAAATTGAATCCTAAAAGAGGTCGGCTCATGCCGGCCCTTTTTGTTTTTGAAAGGAGGACTGAACGAGATGGAAGATACCGCATGGAGATCCCGCCTGGATCAAGAGGAAGAAACGCAGATCTGCCCCAACTGTGGTTACACCTACATTGTTGTGGGAGCCAAAGAGCCCGTTGCAAAGTATGGTTTTGGATACATTCAATGCCTTTCCTGCGACATGTTCACAGAGATCTGAAAACAAAAACGGCAAAAATAATGAGCCGCCTTCATTTCAGGGCGACTCCCTTGTTTAAGGAGGTAAAAAATATGTGGAACGAACCAACAAAGGAAAGAATGAACAAAATATCCAAGCTTTATGAAACGGAAGATGTCCCGCTGAAAGAAAAACAGGTACATCTTCATTTCTTCATCGGCGGATGCGACTGGTACATCTGCGAAACCGACGGCAAAGATATCATGTGGGGTTTTTGTATCCTCAACAATGACTACGAAATGGCGGAGTGGGGATATGTGTCCCTTCCAGAACTCCGGGATATCAGAGTTAATGGCTGGGTCGAGGTGGACTGCGAGCTTAAAGCGCTCTGGAAAGTGAAAAAGGCGGTTGATGTGGACAGAATCAGGATCGCCCAGGGTTGGATCCGAGAGGGAAGCGAATCAAAACCGGTTGAGAGCATAAACGCAGAAAGTATCCGTAGTCCTGAACAACAGATAAACCTGAGGGAGGACAGGCCATGTTAGGCAGAAAAGCACACATCAAACAAAAAGGACTTTCTTGTCCTTTTTGTGGGTCCTTATCAATTCATGGGGGCTTTATCGAAATTGATACTGGAAAGGCCTTTCAAAAGATGGACTGCGCTGAGTGCGAAGGAAAATGGCAGGACGTCTATGAACTGATCGATGTGAGGATTTGTCATGAACCCTAATTTGAAATGTCCGAGATGCAGAAATGCCGTATTCCTCATGGGCGACAGATATTGCTGCCGTTGCGGCTGGAGCAAAAAAAGAGAAACGCTAACATGTTTGAAAGAAAGGAGGGTTTGAGATGCATGAATACTGGAACATGATTTCGAACAGGCACCGGCAGAAGCTTTTGTCCGTTGCACGGAAAAGAGGCGTCAGCAATGACACGGCCATGCGGAACATTGTCAACTACCTGAGAAGCGATGACGCCTTTTCAGGGAGACCCAGCTACTTCAAGGAGTTCATATCGGCGAGGCATGTGGAAGGGATGATCGACATGCTTGTCCTTTAGGGCGAAAACTGATGAAAGGAGAAACAGATGACACAGGTTTTGATCACCCTTTCAAGGGGTATTATTGAAAATGCAATCTTTTTTGAGGACCCGGCACTATCCATTCGGGCGCTATCCGATCATGTGAAAAACATGGATCCCGAACATGATGATGCCGCTCTGTACGACAGGGAGGGATTCATGGCAAACGCCAAACATTTCCTCGATGATGACGATGAGTACAGGGAAAACAAGACCTTGATTGAGGAGGTCTCGAAAGAACACGTTAACCCCTTGTTCATCATTGGTAACCCGGAGCACCGTCTCGGATTCATGGTGGCATCACCC
>Ga0233431_1004082_pt1 | contig 16257 bp, 6 predicted proteins | sample SI_118_April2016_FD_179867 | JGI IMG/M metagenome (GOLD analysis project Ga0233431, IMG submission 179867) | Seawater microbial communities from Saanich Inlet, British Columbia, Canada - SI_118_April2016_200_MG | ecosystem: Environmental > Aquatic > Marine > Inlet | place: Canada: British...
CATTCCTCCACCGCTCCCGTCAGCCAGCCGTTTCCCTGCTGGACCGAGGTCGAGCAGCAGGGAAACGGCTGGCTGACGGGAGCGGTGGAGGAATGGGGACCGGTGCAGAGTGGGTCGGTGGACACGAGCCGGATCGAGGGGCTGGTTCCGCCGGCGCCGGAGGTGGTGGCTGGTTTTGCGGGAAACGTGGACGTCGGAGGGGCGGAGGGAGGGGTAAGGTTGAAGTGGATTCAAGGGGAGAACCTGGCGTTGGATAAGCCGGCCAATCGGGTCGAAACGGTGGACGGGGATCTGCTCACCGCCTGGGAACCGCCGGTGGCGTCGCTCAACTTCACCGCGTCGGTCGATCTGCGGGAGCGGTTTCTGGTCCACAAGGTGCGCGTACTCACCAAGGGCCCCGGGTTTGCAGACAACTCGCTGCGCGGTTATTCGGTGCAGGTCAGCGACGACCAGATCCGCTGGTCCGAGGTCGGCTCTTTGCACGATATCACCGACTACGTGCAGACCGAGGTGCGTTTTGCTCCCACCTGGACGCGGCACGTGCGCATAGTCATCGTCGACATCAACGCAGTGACCCAGCCGAAGGTGGCGGAGATCGAGGTGTATGGGGATGGCTTTAGCGAGCGGGGTGGTTTTGTCTCGGAGCCGCTGGCGCTGGACGACGGCGGGGCGCGCACGAATTTCGGCCGGGTGGATTGGGAGGTGACCGTGCCCGAGCGCACCGAGCTGAGCGTGCAGTTTCGCACCGGCAACGCGGCGGAGGATTTCATCGACCCGGAGGGGGGCTGGAGCGGGAAGCTGAGCAACGGCGGGATCTGGTTTCCGGCGGCAGAGCCGGGTCGACTGGTGCAGTATCGGATCAATATGGAGACGCGCGATGAGCGCCGCAGTCCGGTTTTCCATCGGCTGCAGATGGAGTATTCGCCGGACGACGTGCCGGTCTCCGGGGCGAGTGCCTGGGTGACTCCGAACGAGGCGCCGATGGGGGTGGATACGACGTTTACCTATGCGATCGATTTTTCCTTCGGACCGGGGGATCTGGGTGTGGAACGACTACAGATCGCCGTGCCCGGCGAGGCGGTGCTGGATCCGGCGGAAGTGGGGGTGCCGATCGACTCATGGCACTCTACTCAGGACCGGTTGACGCTCATTTTTGCGGAGCCACTCCGGGATGTGGATCTGTTGCGGATTCCACTGCGCACGCGGACGTTTGCCAATATTCACCCATTCCGCGCTTTTGTCTTCAGCCCGGGGTCGGACAATCCGCTCAATGTGGAGCAGGATAGGGGAGTGAATCCGCTAAGCGGTAGGTCGCGCTCCTGGGAGCTGCTGGCGACGACCGCCAGGGAGCGGAGTTTGAGCCAGGTGCGGGCTCGGCCATCGGTGTTCACGCCGAACGGAGACGGGATCAACGACGACACGGTCGTCGAGTTCGTGCTGGCCAAGGTCGACGTCCCGCGCCGGGTGCGCATTCGGATCACAGACCTGACCGGGCGCACGGTGGCGGAGCTGAACGGGTCGGATTTGACTTCGGGCTCTTATCTGCGCTCGAGCCACTCCGTGGAAGGAGAGGAGAGTCCGGGGTTCTGGGACGGCAGGGACGGCGCCGGCGAGCGGGTGCCGCCGGGTATATATCTGTATAGAGTCGAGGTGGAGCTGGACAGCGGTGACGAGGTGGAGATGGGCACCGTAGGCGTGGCGTACTGAGGAGCGGTCGGGTGAACGGCACGAAGACAATCGGGGCGGTTCTGGGAGTCCTGTTTCTGGCGCTGGCGGTTACTGCGGCGCACGGGCAGGCGACCAGCAAGGAGTACTATCCGTGGAGCAGCGCCCGGGCGCAGTTCCTGAATCGGGAGTACTATCCCTGGTGGGACGAGCGCTACGAGAACTTCAGCCTGCTCAGCTACCGCGACTACGGGAATATCGCCGCACAGCGGGAAAACGCCACGTACGATCCGTTCGGCGAGTATCTGCTCGACGGGGTGGAGCTGCTGCGGCTGGAGGAGTACCGGACGCTGGCGCCGCGGCGCAGCAGCCAGGTCTTCCGCAGTTCCAGGCTGAGGGGCGCGTTCCGCAATCTGGTGATCATGCGCGACCACTACCAGAGCTGGTCGACCCGGCTGATGATCGGCGACGCTCTGGAAGCCCGCTTCACCTCCCTGACTCTGAATCAGCCGCGCCTGCAGGGGATTCGCTGGGATGGTTCCTCCCGCAAGAATCGGTTTTCGGTGGTGGCTTCGCGGGTGTCGTCGCCGATCCGGGAGGGGAGCAACGACCTGGCTTTCGCCACCTATCTCTTCGGCGGGCACTGGGAGAGCCAGCTGGGCGACGTGCTGACGCTGGGAGCATCGTATGTCAATCTGCATCTGCGCGACAGCATGCAGCGTCAGGGGTCATCGAGGGGGGAATTCCCCAGCGATCTGGGCTCCACCCGGTCCTACTTCGTGATCTTCAGCGACGACTCGCCCGAGGACCGGAGCGGAACGCGGATCTTCGGCGTGGAGGTTTTTGTCAATGGGGTACGCACGGAGCTGGAGCCGGAGATCCGGCGTTTGGAAGGGGTGATCCAGCCGGACCACGTGGCCCACGTGCGGCGGAACGGTGCCTGGGCGGTGCAGAGCATGCATCCGGATTTGCTGTTGGCAGATGGGAGCGGTCGCTTCTTCAAGAGCGGAATTCCAGTCGGTCGGCAGCTTCCCTGGACGGTAGGGGGCACGGATCTGCTCATCTTCCGCTACGAGATTCCCAACGATGTCGAAAGGTTGCGCTTCAGGGCCCAGGTAGCCGGCGATTACAGCATCGACGTGGGCGCCTCCTTCCCCTGGGAGGGGGTGGCCGGGCGGATGTGGAGCGACTGGCACAACGTGGCCCGCGCGGCGGGGAACGTCCGCGACGGTTCCAATTTGCGCTGGGTGAGTTTCGACTACGGTTTTCTCACCGGTCTCGTCCAGTACGGCAGCAACGCGTCGCTGCGGCTGTTCGGCGCCACCTTCGAAGGGGAGTATGTCGACAACATCGCCAGCCGCCAGTTCCCCCGGGTCGCCAAGCATCGAAACGAGAGCAACAGGGCGTTCTTCGCCAAGCTGCTGCGGCCGCTGGGGAGTGGGGAGATCGGCGCCGAGTTCTTTCGCATGCCGGCCCGCTTTCAGACCGAAATGCCGATGTGGTCGGAACACGCCGACGAGGTGATCTCCTACGATCTGATCAGGGACAACGACGACGGGGATGTCTGGCCGGACGACTGGGAGCACTGGGATCCGCTCGATCCGCTCTATATCGTGCTGAAGAATCAGGTGGGTATCGACCCGGAGGTGGAGCCGACCCGGGAGGCGGAGTACAATCTGAGCGGCAATCTGGGGAGAGGACTGGGGTTCGGGGTGTATCCGGGGCTGGATTTGGACGGGGACAGCGTGCTCGACATCAATATCACCCAGAACGGCACGCCCGACTATGCCGAGCCGTTTTTGATGTATGCGGTCGAGTCGGACGAGTTTGCGTATGGAGACGACTTCAACAACAACGGGGTGGTGGACGGGCGCGAAAACGACAATCGGCCGGACTATCCGTATCCGCTGGACAGCCGCGGCTACCATCTGTTCGGGGAGATGCGGCCGCTGGGGGGGATGGCCGTGCGCGGCGGACGCTACCGGATCGGTCAGCGGGCGGGGGACGGGCGCAACGAGGTGGACTACGTCGAGCTCAGATACTCCGGAGCGGGTGAGAGGAGCAGCCTGGAGGTGGACTACCGGGTTCGGCGGGTGCGGGACGATATCGCCGATCCGGTGTACCGGGTGGTGGTGGACCCGCTCTCCTCGACCAACAGCTCGGTCAAGATCCAGCACGATCCGCTGCTGATGCGCGACAGCTGGGTCAACACCTTCTTCCTGGAAGGAAGGCACGAGCCGGTCGGGGGATTGAATCTGATCGGCGCCACCAAGCTGGAGGTGAACAGGCGGGCGGAGGAGGAACGCAGCATCGCCGATTGGTTTCTGGTCGGCAAGACGGACTACACCTATCGACGGGGTCGGCTGAGCCTGATGCCGATGGCCAAGTTCCTGCTCCACCGGCGCAGCGCGCCCGGGTATCTGCTGATGGATCTGGACGCGTACGAGCTGTTTCCGATTTTTCGTCTGGACTACGAGCTGGGGGAACGCACGGTGCTGCGCGCCGGGGTGCAGGGGCTGCCCGGATGGCCGCATCTGTATCGCGACCGGGAGTCGACGTCGAGGGACTTCGATGCGCGCCACTACATCTTCATCGTGCAGAACAGCACCAACTACACTGGATACGAACTGAGCATCAATATGGGCTTCCGCTCGAGCCGCACCCGGTTTGTGGGGATTCCGAGCCGGCGGGTGCACCGGTTCAAGGAATTTTTCGTACAGGCGCGGGTGCTATGACGGGGCGAGCCCACATTTTTTGGTGCGCGGTCGCGCTCTGTGCGCTGCTCCTGGGGACGCCGGGAGAAGCCCAGCTGCTCTTCGATGGGACCGGGGCGTACGAGAATTACGCCCGTCAGGGGTATCGGCCGTACACGGCCGGCGTCTTTGGGCGGACTACGCGCAACGTGTACGACGAACTGGGCAACTTTCTCATGGACGGGGTGGAGGTGTTTCAGCTCGACGAGGGGCGGACGGACGCGCCGAATGCGGGGAGCTTTATCGACAAGGACTTCTTCTACGGGGCGTATCTCAATCGGCTGGTGGTGGCCCAGGACAGCTACAAGGACTGGGCCAGTCGGCTGATCATCGGCGACCGGATTCGCACCAAGTTCACCTCGCTCACCCTGGATATGGTGGCGCTCAACGGCGCGCGCTGGGATGTCGATCTGGACGGGTCGCTGTTTACTTTTGTCGCCTCGCGCGAGGACTGGCCGATCTACAACGATGCGGACAACGGCCAGCACAGCGCCAGGGACTGGGCGACCTATCTGCTGGGGGGACACTTCGAGCGGAGCGTCGGGCTGCTCGACATGAGTCTGTCGTATGTCAACCAGCACCGCACCAACAGTCTGGTCAGCTGGGGAGAAAACAGCCTGAAGGGGGTGCTGCCGAGGAATAACACTCCGCCGGCGTTCGTGGTGGTCAAGATCAGCGACGACTCCGAGGACGATCGAAGCGGCCCCACCGTGTTCGACGTGAGGGTGGAGGAGCTGGTCATCGACGTGGGGGGGGACAAGGTGACGGTGGATGCCGGCGGTGACACCGTGCAGGTTTGGGACGAGCTGTTCCGACCGGATATCACGCGCCACGACAGCGAGGTCATCGATCCAACCTATCCGAATAGGGATCAGTTTTTTCCGGAGGGCCGTTCCATTCCCCCGTACTTCGAGTTCCTCAAGGGACAGCTGCCCCTGGTGGACGTGGAGGGGAACGGCTATATGGAGGCGCGCGACAGCGAGTATCTGCTGTTCTGGTTTCGGATCCCCCAGGAGATGCGCGGCCAGATTGAAGAGCTGCATTTCAGCGCCGACGTGGCCAACGACTATCGGATCGAGATGGCCGAGGTGTATTTGCCCGGAGGGGCGGTCTCTTCGAGCAATCCGGACATCACCGGGGAGCGGGCGACCTATTTCTATCCGGTGGCGGCGGCGCCGGGCAACGTGCGGGATATGTCCAACCGGCGGCGGGTGCGGTTCGAATACGGGCGCCAGACAGGGCAGACCAACCTGAGCCTGCGGCTGGAGATGGAGAGGAAGGGGTTTCAGCTGCGGACGGAATACGCGCACGCTTTCAGCTATCAGCAGTATCCCACGGCGGCCGGCGGCAACCATTGGAAGCGGTCGGGAGGCGGGGCGTTTTTCGTCAATGTGAAGAAGCGACAGGGTGGGGTGAATCTGGGCGGGGAATACTTTCACATTTCTCCCCGATACAGCACGGTGCTGTCGGTCGAAGATCCGGAGTTCCGCTCGTATACCGATATGCTCAATAGTCCGTTCAGCGTCTTTCCGAGTTTCCCCGGCCGCTACAACAATACGGTCGAGTTCTCCACGGTGGACGATAACGACGACCGAGATCGATATCCGGATTTTCACTTTCTGTCGAATTTCTCCGATAACGACGGGATCTTCCCCGGTTTTGACCTGGACCAGGACGGCCGGCCCGACACCAACGAGAACGGCAACAGCTCTCCCGACTATCTGGAGCCGTTTCTGCTCTACGGGAGCGATCCGCCGGAGTACGATTTCGGCGACGATCTGAACAACAACGGCATCATCGATCACCGGGAGGACGACCTCAAGCCGGACTACCCGTACGACGTCGATCGGAAGGGGTATCACCTCTTTGTCGAGATGCAGCCGCTGACGGCGCTCTATCTGACGTTGGGACAGTACGACGCCCGGGCGATCTGGCGGGGTGGGCGGAATCGGGTGAGCTACGCCAAGCTCAACTACCAGCGCTCCTTTTTCCCGTTTGGAACGATCGAGGTGGCCAACACGCTCAAGCGGGTGGAGGACGACATCGAGGACGACACGCCGCAGTTTTCGCCGCTGGTCTCCAATGCGGTGCCGTTCGAGGTCCGAGGTACGGTGGGCGGGGCTTCGGATCGGGTGCTGGTCGAGGACGAACTGGCGATGCGCAACAGCATGGTCAATACCGCCTATATCGACGGCCGTTTCTTCCGGATCGAGAATTTGAAGATGGACAGTCGGCTGAAATACACGGTCAACTACCAGCGGAGCACGTCGCTGCAGCCGGCCAACGCGGTCGGCGAGTGGGCCTGGGTGCTGCGGGCGGACTACATCTGGAGGCTGGGGCGGCTGGCGGTGGAGCCGAAGGTCAAGTTGATGGGATATAAGCGGGGGGATCGGGAGGAGCTGACGCGGCCGGTGGCGGAGGGATTCTTCTTTCCGATGGTTATGGCCAGGTACGAGCTGACGCCGTTGACCCGCTTCAGCGTCGGCGCTCAGGGATTGCCCTTCCTCAAGAGTCTGTATCGCGATTTCGAGAACGGCGCGGTCGATTTTGCGGCGCAGGACTACATCGCCACGGTGACCAACAATACCACGTACAACGGGTATCATCTGAGCCTCAATATGGGGTATCACCTCAAGCTGGTGCGCTACGAGGATCGCCAGCGGGCGGTCGAGGATATAGACCGCTCCCTGTTCTTTATTCGCCTGATTATGGGGCTGGAGCCGTTCAAGGGATGAAGCGTCGATTCTACATCCTGGCGCTGGTGGCGCTGGCGGCCTGCAGCTGGCGAACCGATGCCCTGGGAGAGGAGCAGGGGGGCGGGGTGCCGCTGTACGTGCCCGGCAGGGATTTTATCCGGCAGCCGGGGTTGGAGTACGTCAACTACGCGTTTGAGGATTACGAGATTCCGGAGCGGTCGCTCATTCCTTCCTTTGAGCGTCGCAACTACTACGGGCCGCTGGGGAATCATCTTATCGATGGGTACAACGTGTACTCCTGGCGGGAGCTGCGGGCCGAGGAGGGGAGCGCGCTGGGAGCGCGCAGTTCGATCGGCAAGTGGGGGCGATACAATCTGTTCGAGCGCAACGTGGTGGCCCACGAGAGCTACGGCGACTGGGCGGCGCGGCTGATTATCGGGGACGAGATCCGCACCCTGTTCACGCCGCTGACGTTCAGCCAGGCCGGGGTCAACGGCCTGCGGCTGGACGTGGAGACGAGGCGCACCCGGTTTTCGGGGATCGCCTCGCGCTACCGGGGTCCGCTCTGGGCGGGAGGGATAAACCGCTCCCAGATGCGCAACTCGTCGCTGCTTTTGGGTGGGCACGGAGAGGCGGATATCGGCGCTCTGACGGTGGGAGCCACGGGCGTCCACTTTCATCTGTTCGACAGCGAGCAGGACGACTTCGACCTGCGCGGCGATCTGGAGTCGAGCCAGGGGCTGCCCAGCTTTGTCATCGTGCGTTTTGCCGACGACTCGCCGCAGGACGAGCGCGGGGGGGCGGTCGTCTCCCAGGTGCGCCTGATAGTCAACGGCGAGCAGCGGCCGGATATCGAGCCGGTGGTCGTGCGCATGGACAGCCGCAACCCGACCTTTGTGGGAGTCAACAACCGTCTGACCGGACAATTCTTGCGCACTTCCTATCCGGATGAGGGCACCCGCTTCGCCGATGTGTTCTATCTGCAGAAACATCTGGCAGGGGAGAATGTGAGTCGCAACACCAATCTGCCGGAACTGGTGCGTTCGGTCGAGCTGGTCGGCCCCGGGGAGAGGCTGCGGGCGGACGGGTACGAGGTGATCGAACTGTTCTTCGATCTGTCGAACGAGCGGTATGTGCGCCAGGTACAGGTGGAGGCGCTGGTGGGCAACGACTACCGGATGGAGATTTTCGGGCTCTCCGAGGACAGCCCGAAGGCCCCACGCGAGGAGGCGCGCTGGAAGATCGGGGCGCTGGAGGGGAGGAAGCGGGCCAAGGGCAACGTGCAGGATCTGTCCAATATGGAGTGGGTGCGGATGGATGCCGGGGCCTGGACCGGCCGCTCGGTGGTCGGCTTCAACGGCAAGTGGGAGGCGCTGGGCGGGCGCATTCGCTGGGAGTACGCCCGCAGCGTGGAGTTTCGCCAGTACCCGGACGGGCAACCGGGCCACCGCGAAGACAGGGAAACCCAGAGCGTGCGCCAATGGCTGGGGGCGCATAGCAGTACGGACGATGCTTCCTACTACTTGACGGCGGAATGGGCGGGAAAACGGTGGGCGGGCGGGGGAGAGCTGTTCTCGATTGGGCCGGAGTTCACGCGCCAGCTGGAGGGCACGGACGCGGGCAATCTGCTTTTCAATGAGGAGATCACCGACGGTTTTGTCGAGGACAACGACGACGGCGATCGCTGGCCGGACCGGGGTCCCGGAGTGCGCGGTCAGCATCTGGGAGCCGCGGAGTACGATCCGGACGGGGTCTTTCCGGGCAACGACGAGGACAACGACGGCATACCCGACACCAATCGCAACGGCAACGGGCTGCCCGACTACGAGGAGCCGTTTCTGCTGTTCGAGGTGGAATCGGACGCGTATTTCTACGGCCGCGACTGGAACCACAACGGGGTGGCCGACGAGCGGGAGGACGATCTGGAGCCGGATCTTCCGTATCAGCTGGACCAGCGGGGGAGTCACCTTTTCGGCAAGCTCTTTCTGCCCGGAGGGTTCGATCTGACGATCGGGAGGCTCATAGCGCGCGGCATCGCCAGCGATGGGCGGAACGAATCGACCTATGCCGGGGTCGCCTTCCGGCGGGAGCAGCCCGGACGCAGCAAAATAGAGATGGAGAGCTTTCTGCAGCGGGTGCGCGACGATATCGAGAATCCGTACCAGCTCTTCGAGGAGACGCTGAGCGAGCCGGTGGCGGAGGGGTCGTATCACTCGCCCGGCTCGAAGGTGTACGAGCATCGCACCGCGACGGATCTGCTGGAGTGGCGCAACAGCGTCGATCAGCAGCATTTCGCCAAAGGGGAGTGGCGACCGCTTGCGGGGCTGCGTCTGGAGGGAAGTCTGCGCTATGCGGTCAATCGCCAGAAGGCGGGTAAGCTGGCGGACGGCACGGAACAGCGGGGGGACGAGCTGCGATTGACGGCGGGGGTGGCCAAGGGAGAGTACGCGTGGCAGCCGACGGCGCAGTGGGAGGTGATCCTGCAGGCGAAGGGGCTATTCTTGCGGCATCGGCGCGACAGCCTGCCGATCGATCTGCAAAATGAGTGGACCCTGCTGCCCATCGTCAAGGCGAGATACCGTCTGACGCCGCACACGCAGCTCAGGTTTGGCACGCAGGGGCTGCCCGGATTGCCGCTGCGGCGCAAGGATCGGGACGACGGTCGCGACAGTCTGGAGGAGGAGGTGCGCATCGTCGAATTGAGCAATCGCTCCACCTATTTCGGATACAATATTTCGACCAATCTGGGCATGAGGATGACGCGACGGGATTACGACGATATTTCGCGGCGCGACGACGATATCGATGTCACGTCGATCTTCATGCGCGTTTTTCTGGGATACGAATAGAGGCTGGCATGCTCGCTTGGCTCACTATAGCGCTGGTTCTGGGGGTGACGGTCGGGACTCGTTTTGTGCCGACGGCCGAGGAACTGCGGGCCGCTTTTGAGCAGGGACAGAAGTTCTATGCCTCGGGGGCGTACGACCAGGCTATAGAGCGGTACCGCCAGGTCACCCGCAGCAAGAGCGATCTGCTCGATGAGAAAGCGGTGAAGGTGGCGGTCGGTGAAGTGAACGCTCCTCTGGACGAGGTCGCCTGGTATCAGATCGGCAACGCCTTTTTCAAGATGGCCGAAGAGAAGCTGGAGCGGAGCACCAGCAATCGGGAGGAGCGGGACAGAACGGCGGCGACGGTGGCGGCGGACTCGCTGTTCGGGGTGGCCGCCGGGTATTTCCTCAAGACTGAAGAGGTGGCTTCGGGAGCAGAACTGCGGGTGCTGGCGCGCAGTCGCGTGCTCACCTGCCGGTACAGGATGAGGGATTTCGCCGGCACCGTCGAGGAGGCACGGCTGCTGCTGGCGCGCTATCCGCAGAGCGGGCACGCCGAGCAGGCGATGTACGATATCGGCTGGTCGTACTACGATATGGAGGAGTACGGCCAGAGCGTCACCGCCTTCGAGGCGCTGGTGGAGAGATTCCCCGGGGGATACCGCGCCAACCGGGCGCTGTTCCAGATCGGCGAGGCGCACTTCGCCATGGAGGATTTCTCGGCGGCGATTGCCTACTACCGGCGGCTGGTCGAATCGCAGGGTCTGGAGCGGATGAGCGAACGGGAGGTCCTGCAGATGAAGCGGGAAAAGTTGGCCGGTCTGGTCGACGAAACCGCGCTCGATCTGGCGGCCAAGGCGCTGATCCGCATCGGCGTGTGCTACGAGCAGATCGGCGAGTACGAACAGGCGGCCGAGGCGTTCGAGCGGATCGCCACGCAGTTTGCCGACGAGCGGCGTCTGGTGGAGGAGGCGTACCGGCGCCAGGCGGACATGTACTACGGGCAGGACGACTTTCAGTCCTGTATCGACGTGTATCGGCGGGCGGTCGTGTCGCAGCAGGATGTATCGGGGCGGGCGCGGATGCAGCTGCTGCTGGCGCACCGGTATTTTGAAACCGACCATTTCGAGGAGGCGGTCGAGGAGTACAACGCCTATCGGTACTCCTATCCGGAGCTGGCTTCGCGGGTTGGTCTGCCGCTCGAAGGGGCTGGGCTGCAGATCGCCCGCGCCTGGTTCGGACGGGCGGAAAACGGCGGTTCTGACGAGGCCCGCGATCACTACCGCCAGGCCGAGCTGGAATTGAGGCGCACGCTGGCGGCTTTTCCGGGTTCCACCTTCGACGACGAACTGTGGTTCAACCTGGGGCTCGCAGTGCAGTTGCAGGGAGGGGAAGAGAAGCTGGCGGAGGCGCTGAAGGTTTTCGCCGAGGTGCGCGAGCTGGTAGGGGAGATCGGATTCGGTCGCAGCGCGCTGTTCCAGACGGCGCGCATCCACCGACAGCAGGAGGAGTTCGCCCGGGCCGCAGATGGCTATCGGCAGCTCATCGAGGAGCTGGGGGATGCCGCCGAGGGAGGCGTGGCCCGTTTTGAACTGGGCGTGACCGAGCAGGCGGCCGGAGCGCGGGAACGGGCATTGGCGGCGTTTCTGGCTGTGCATCCGGTATCTGTGCTGTACTCTCGCTCCCGTCTGGAGGCGGGACAGGTGCTGGCGCAGCAGGGGGCGCGGGAGCAGGCGATCGAGGTTTTTACAGAGGGGCTCGATGCGGCGGGGGACGGGGAGGAGGAGGCGCTCTTCCATTATCTGCTGGCGGCGACACAGGCGCAGCTGGGAAATCAGTCGGAGGCGCTGGCGCACTTTGAGCGAGCGGCCGCCGGAGCCGGTCCAGAGCTGAAGGAGCGGGCGCTGTACGGGCGTGGGGTGGCCGCTTTCAAGCTGGAGCGGTACGGTGAGGCGGTCGCCTATCTCGATCGGGAATGGGAGGATGTCGAGATCGCCAGTGCGGCGCTGCGCCTGTTGGCGGCGGCGCACGCCTCCCTGGGACAGGCGAATGAGGCGATGGCGATCTACGGGGAGCTGGCCGGCGGGGGCGTGCCGGCGGCGGAGCAGGCGGAATACAGGTTGGCCCTGGCCGAAATCGCCTATCGCCAGGGAGAATACGATAGGGCGGTCGCCGCCTGTGAAGAGTTGCTGCTGCTGGATTTTGCGGAGGAGCCACCGGGCGCGGTGCGGCCGTATTTCGTCCGCGAGAAGGCGCATTTCCTGATCGCCGACGCGCGCACCCGGGAGGAGGATTTCGCCAGCGCTCGGGAGGCGGCACAGGCCGGGCTGAAGCGGTTCGCAAAGGCGTTTTACGCCCCGGACTTTCTCTTTTTGGACGGCCTGGCGGCGCTGCAGCTCGATCTCAACGACGAGGCGGCCGGATCTTTGCGGGAGTTGCTGCTGCGGTTCCCCGAGCATGAGAACGCGCCATACGCCCGGTACTATCTGGCGTACGCTTTTTTCAATCGGACGCTCTTCGAGCCGGCTCTGGAGGAGTTCCAGCGGGTGGTCGAGCTGACGCCGGATCTCGACATAGCCCCAGACGCGCTGTTCCGCATCGCCGAGTGTTATTTCAATCTGGAGCGGTTCGGCGAAGCGGGAGAGGCGTACCGAAGGGTGCGCGAGCAGTTCGCCGACAGTCCGCTGCGCGAGGATGCTCTGTACAATATCGCCTGGTGTGCGCTCAACGGTCTGCCGCCCGGGGAAGAGATGCCGGATATGAGTCCGGTAGAGATCGCCTTCTCCGCCTATCTGGAGGAGTATCCGCAGGGAAAGTATGTGGCCATGGCGCAGTACACCCTGGCGGAGATCCGCTTCAACGAAGAGGATTTCGATCGGGCATACGATCTGTTCTCCCGTATCGAGCGGGATTTTCCCGAGTCGGCGGCGGCGGCTCAGGCGGGCCGGTTCATGCCCCGGCTCCTGGAGGCGATCGCCTACCGCGAGTACGCCGTGATGCTCGAGGATTTCAACCGGGGGCTGGAGGAGGAAAACGACGAACTGCTGAGGAAGATGATTCCGAAGTTCGAGTCGCTGTGGTCGCAGTACCCCGAGACGGCGAGCGGAGTGGGTGCCAAGCTCAATATCGGCGTCTGCTATCAGAATTTGAAGGAGTGGCAGGCAGCGGTAGAAACCTTTGAAACGATCATAACCGCCGGTGAAAAGGGGAACGAGCAGGTTACACCCCAGGTGCTGGGTTTCGCCGAGCGGAGGCGGAATATGATCGCGAGGAAGTTCCTGTGAACGGAACCGCAAAAATAAGCCTGGACATTCTCAACCGGAACTGGCGTCTGCTCTTTGTGGGCGTGCTCCTGTCGCTGGTGGTGCATATAGTGCTGTTCGGCATCTACGTGTCGCCGCAGGAGGAGGTGCAGGAAGAGACGGTGGCGCGCATCGAGTTCCAGTACGAGAAGACGCCGTTCGCGGTGGCGCCGCCCCAGCTGACGCGGGACTTCGCCTTTCGCAAGCAGGCGGTGCCCCAGGGGACTCCGGTAGTCCGCTCGCGGAGCGAACACACGACCACGGTCGTGGGCGGTGGGCGGGGTGGGGTGAGGGTGGGCGCGCCTGCGTCGCGGATGTGGAGCAGCAGGGGAGGGAGCGCCGATTTCAGGGTGGCGGTGGGCGGCACCGGACCAGGAGAGGCGATCATCGGTATGCCCAGCTTCGAGTCGGTGGCGATCACGAGCATGAAGGAGCCGGAGAAGCGGATCGATATGCAGGCGGAGTTTCTCGATCTGGAGTCGATCAATACCGGCAAGTACAAGGGGATGGTCATCCAGGATCCGACCGATAAGCGGAATGTCAAGGGATTCGTGTATCTGGCACTGGCCTGGGGCAGCGTGCTGCAGCCGTCGCGACAGCGGGCGATCACGCAGCTGGTGCGCGCCATCAACGGGTACACCAGCATCCAGGCGGAGGTGGACGACCAGCTCTTCCTGGATTCGCAGGATCTGTTCAAGGCGCCGTTCGTGTATATCACCACCAGCCGGGCCTTCGAGCTGACCAAGCACGAGGCGGACAATCTGGCTTCCTATCTGCGCAGCGGTGGATTTGTGGTGGCCGACAACGACCAGCCGCATCTGGAATACGGACCGGCGGAGGCGTCGCTGCGCGCCATGTTCAAGAACGCGCTGGGGCGGGATGCCCGGTTCGTACAATTGGGTAATGACCATCCGCTGTACCACGTATTTTTCGACTTCGAGGGAGGACCGCCGCCTGGGGGAGAGGCGAGTAGTCTCAGTCCCAATCGGACGACCGGCAAGGCGAGCCCGGTTCCCTATCTGGAGGGGATCTATCTGGGCAACAGACTGGTGGCGGTCTACTCGGACAAGGGGTACGGCGCATTCTGGGAGCGGGAGTTTGAAAACGAGCCGCACTTGAAGATGGGGGTCAATCTGGTCGTCTTCGCGCTGACTCAGAAGGGATCGATTGCCGAGCAGCAGATAGATTTCTACAACCAGGCAGGTCGCCAGTGATGCGAGCAGGAATGGTTTCCGCGCAAAGGAGGAGTCGGATCCAATGGCTCGGTCGGCTGTGGCTGGTTGCGGCGCTGGCGTCGATCTGCGGCTGTGGCCTGCTCTTCCTGGCCCCGATCGAACGGGTTTCGCTGCTGGCTCCGCAGCCGGTTTCGACAGAGGGGTACGCGGTTGGCGAGGATGGTTCGATCACCTACGAAATGGACGATCTGCAGGTGGTGGTCGAACCGATGAGCGACGCGTCGCTGAACCGGCTCTTCCTCGAGGAATCCTCCCTGGGGGAGTATTCGATCAACCCCTATACCTTTGGCGACTACGTGGATCCGGAGGTGGGATACGTGCGCAACCGCTTCACGGTCTTCCGGATTACCGTGCACAATCGGGGATTCGCCAAGGTGGAACTGAATCCGCTGCGCTCTCTGCTGACTACGGATCGCAAGGGGGAGGTGCTACAGGCGTACGGCATCCTGGCCGGTGCAGCACCGCGCACCTTCGAGGCGTATTACCGGGCGCGGCGGCGTCCCAGCGGCAACGAGTACTACCGCTTCAACATGCGCATGGGGATCGTGCGCAGCAACAACTACGGGGTGGGCGAAAAGATCTTCAAAGGGGAGAGCTACGGCGGCTTTATCGTCTTTGATCCGCTGGACGATGCGGTGCGGGATGTCCGTCTGATGCTGCGAGACTTCATCCTCAAATTCAATGCCTTCGACATGCCGCTGGAGACGGTTGACCTGGCGTTCGATTTCCAGCGCCGGATTGTCGAAGAAGAGGGTCGAGAGGGGGTGGAAGAAGAGCGCGCGGCGACTGCGGCGCGGCTGCGTTTCCCCAGCGAGGTGAGCGGCAACGCCACCGGCGACGCCAGCCGGGATCCGGGAACCATCGATGCCGTGATCGGCGCGCATTTCGAGGCGGTCAACGACTGCTTTGCCGTGGAATTTCTGGCCGGCGAGGCGGCGGAGGGCCAGCTGGACGTGCGCTTCGGGGTGGATGCCGAGGGGCGGGTGCGGACAGCGGAGGTGGTGCGTTCGACGGTTGTTCGCGAGGCGGTAGGGGAGTGCGTCCAGGAGCTGGTGGGGGGATGGAAGTTCGGCCCCACGGATATCCCGGTGGAGCTGCTCGCCGGGGATGAGGAGGCCGGCCCCGAGGCGTATATGGTCGAGGTAACCAGCTTCTTTGAATTCATCGACGTGCGCGGATCCCGATGATGCTCCTCCAAATGGATTTGGAGGAGTTCGTATCCGCATTACTCTGTGGTGATGTCTGGGACAGTTACAGTACATCCACATCTTTACAAGAATGTGGTCTACTAACAATGCGACGCGAACTATCGAGATTTTCACTTCTCTGCGTCGGCGGATTCCTTCTGATCCTGCTCTCCTGCAGTTCTCCGGACTCTCCTGCGCCTTCTTCCAAATCCGAGCCGTTCCCGACTTTTGCAAATATAGGTGAGAGTGCCGGTATCGACGTGCTCAATGTGTCGGGGAAGCTGGAAAAGACGATGATCATCGAGGCGAAGGGGGGAGGGATCGGGCTCTTCGACTACGATGGAGATGGGGATCTGGATCTGTACGTTATCAACGGCTCCACGTTCGAACGGCCCCGGATTGGGCCGGCGCCTAGCAACCGCCTGTACCGGAACGACGGCGGAGAGCGTTTTACCGATGTGACGCAAGAGGCGGGCGTGGGGGATACCACCTGGAGCATGGGCTGCGCGGCGGCGGATTACGACAACGACGGGGATCTGGATCTGCTGGTGACCAATTACGGGGTCAACCGTCTGTATCGAAACGAGGGGG
>Ga0233431_1004086_pt1 | contig 16240 bp, 12 predicted proteins | sample SI_118_April2016_FD_179867 | JGI IMG/M metagenome (GOLD analysis project Ga0233431, IMG submission 179867) | Seawater microbial communities from Saanich Inlet, British Columbia, Canada - SI_118_April2016_200_MG | ecosystem: Environmental > Aquatic > Marine > Inlet | place: Canada: British...
AGCATGATAGGAGTGCCCCTGACGATTCGGTGACCGAAATTCAGTTTCCTATCGAAAAAACGTAACTGGCAGAGCAAGATTGTGTAGTACGGTGGCGGCTAAATGGCCGCCACTTTTTTTGGCATTTTTTATAACGGTTTGACCATGCACGACGGCGGCGTAGCCGCTGTGCCGTCAGGCCAAGGAGCGTCAGCGACGCAGCGTGCATGGATCTGTTATAGGATTTGCCAGCCACTCCTTAAAACCAGTTAGGTACGGATGCCCTTGTCCGTTGCAGTATGCGCAGACCATCCTCGAAGTCGTCAGGTAGAGATCGAATTGATGTATATCCCGAAAGGAAATCGGAGTGATTCTTTGGCGGCACTCCGAAATCGAGCGCCTTCACCAGATCCATATCGAAATAGCCGTAGCATAATGGCGTAAAATCAATCACGCAGGGCTCGGTGTCTTGGAAGAGCAGGTTGTCACAGTTAAAATCGCCGTGAATGATACCGAATTGGTCAGGACCTTCACCCCGCTCGACCATCCAAGCGCGCAGCTCCTCTGCCCAGGCAATAAGCTGTCCTACTGTGTGGTGCTCATGCGAGTCGAAGTCTGGATCAAGCTCCTGGACCGGTTCGGTCTTCAACCTGTTCAACCACTGATCCAGGGCGCTCGTTCCGCGTTCCAGCAGGGTGAACCATTCCGGCAGATCCTCTTGCTGGGAGTGTGAATGCATCCTCGCAAGTTGCGCGCCGAGATTTTCCATCATGGACGGAAACCGAGGATCTTCGCGCAATTCGGCAAGCAGACAAGCTTCTATCCATCTATACATGACGCAGCAATGATAGCCCCCATACGCGCTATCGGCGGCGATCCGTTGTATGGGTTCTCCGTCGACTCCAGGAATCGTCTCTGGCACGATCAGACCCAATGCTCGTTTCAGTTGAGACGGATACCAGAGTGTCGAGCGCACCAGATTATATGGGTAAGCTGGTGAGCAAACGCGAATGTGGTACCTTCCTTCCCACGCGTCGACGCGGTAAGAGAAGTCGTTGCCCTCCCCGGTGCCCTTGTCGATTCCCTTCAGCGTTAAGCCGTAGCGGTCGATGCAGAGAGAGGCCGCCAACGGTAGAATTCTTGACTTTTGTTCACGCCAGGGTAAAGACTGGAATTCCATAGAAGTTATTTCTCGCCTCGCGGTGCGATTTGGCATTACCTATAACGGTTTGCCGGTTTGCGACGTCCCCTCGTCCCGCATAGGGCTGGCACGGTGGTTGCCGAAGGCAAGCGCCGTGACAGAGAGGGGATGTGTCCGTAGGGCCAAGGGGCGAATGCCCCGCCGCGCATAACCGCGCTGTTAGACGGCGTTGACTCTCATTCCGGCCAAATCTCTTGAGGGTAATGTAGTGCAGTGGATGCTGGCCCAGGTGAATTTACCATTCCAAGTCTTCATGTCAGGGTATTCTGAGCCGCAACTATAAGCCAGACGGGAAGACCTGTTATCGGGTTCACTCTCCAATCAAGTAGATTCGGCTGACTTCCCGGCAGATACGGGTTCCCCGTCTCCCACATGCTAGAATCCCGAGCCGGGCTTTCCCGCATCCGCCGCAGCGTGAAACCCACATTTGCTAAGGAATTCACCAAATCACCCATTGTCCAGTGAAAAAAGTATGGCCCATCTTTCGACTCGTGAAAAGGACCGGTCTCAAAGTATGGCTTCTCCATCTCAAGGGTGTCGCCTTTCCAAGGACGTTGAAAGGGATGGATGTCGTAGAATATGTAGAATCCCCTATTCTTGAGAATTCGCTGGATTTCAGAGAAAAGACTATCGAGGTCTGAGATCCAACCTAAGAAGCCGTTGGTCGAGCACACGAGGTCGAATGCAGACGACCCAAGGCAACCCATTCCTGTGGCATCAGACTGGACAAAAGTGATCGACAAACCAAGTTCCGTTGCCCGCCTTGATGCCACTTCCAATTGTTTCTCTGACTGATCCACTGAGGTGACTTTGGCACCGAGGCCAGCCAGTGCGAATGCAGCATGATTATCGCCGCTGCCGACGAGACAAATATCCTTGCCTGTAAGGTCATCAACAGACTCTTGTATGACATCCAATATTTCGCAATCGAACGCCAGATTGGGGTCCTGCAGGCAACGCTTCCATATACCTGCTTCATCGCTCTGCTGCTGGGTTTTTTTCGCTCGCTCCTTGTTCCAAAATTCACGGTTAGCTTCATGTATTCGGTTCATCAAAAAGTCTCTTTGTTTACCCAAGGCTATCGATCAGCCTAAGTTTTGTCCGTCATACCTGCCTGGCCAATGCCGTCTAACTTATGGGTTGCCGCCGTACGACGGCAACTCCACTCCTCATGATGGGTGTGTAGACGACGTACGTCGGCAATCTCTCATATGTCCTCGTGTGTCCCCTTCCCTGCTATCCCCTACCCATGCCGTACCTTAAGATTGAAATGGACCATTTCGACGGACTTCCTCAAGCAGGGAAAGGACATCCTTGACTTTGAAGAGCATGCAATGGGCGTTGCCGATTTTACCCCCCCCCAGCACGATCGTACGTGTTTCACGCGTGGGGGGAGTGGGGGATGGTGCCAACTTCATGGAAACCCCTGCCAGCAGAGTGTTTGGCTGGCGGGTATTCCATTTTGGCGACTGTTCGTTTCCCTATCGAAAAATCTCCAAATCTACCAATGTCTGAACCCGTTTTTCCGGATTGACTCTCTTGGGAGCGTATGCTTTTCCGTATCTCTCCTCTTGGAACGATGTGATGATACATTCGGGTCGGAGGAACCCCTTTTTTCCAACGTGAATAATGTACCAGTTTATTTTCAGTTCAGCGCCATATCGTTCCTGTAGATCATCATGCCACGACACAATTGCATCCCTTTGGGTGGGCTGCCCAACCATGATCTTCTCAACGAATAACTGGAAATCTACAGAGCAGTCAGAATATCTCATCATTTCAACCGGTCTAGACAAACCCAGATTATCTATATCATGGACCAAGAGAGGGCCACTTACGGTTTCTATCTGAAGAGAAATGATGAAGGCCATTCCTTCGGGCTGGAGAAGATTATCCAACCTACTCAACAGAATACGCGTTAGCCGGCACCCATCGCCTCCTCCGTTTGAATGAAGGACGCCGGTCAAACTCGGTGGCGTGGGCACAAACGGAGGATTGGCAAAAATCAGATCGTAGGAAGATAGTGGCTGGAAGGTCTCAATGTCATTTTGGACAATCGTATACGTGGTTGAGTCGAAATCATTCAGCGTAGCCGTGTGGTTCATGAACTGAATAGCCCTTGGGTTGACATCCAACAAATCACAATGTTTGGCACCCAGCTTGAGCGCCAGAAAACCATATGGACCTGCTCCAGCAAACGGTTCGAAGACATGCTTCCCTCTTAAGATTTCAGGATGATTCATCATGTAGTTCATCAACATGGGTGCTTTGGTGCGTCTGTCACCTCCAATACCGAGAACCGAGTCCACGCCTTTCCTCTTCCAATCATCCGTCTTTATTATTATATCCCCAAGATGGTAGAGGTAGTAATCTTCGTAGATCTCTACATCCATTTCGTGGATCTTAAGCGGTCGAACTCCATTGATATTTTCTATGTCAACGGCGGCCCTATACCTTTCCTTTTCTTTAGGGGAGCGCCATGTACAACGAACCGTATCTCCAGTATTCAGGGAATACCATTCTATAAGGGACAGCGATAGATAAATCGGTCCACGGTCGTCGTGCAAATTCACAAACCCATACCCCGTATCGGCAATCTCGATAATCCCTTCAGCTGTCTTGCCAGCAAAATCAGTATTCATTCGTCGTCCATGCTTCTGGCCAATGCTCAAGCCGTCGCTCAAAGTATAATTCCAACTCATCCCTTTCATCGATATGCGAACCCATCTCACGGAAACCCAAGGAATGAGCCATGGCCAATGACGCCTCATTGCTCGGATTGATAGAGAGAACAACGCATCGCTGGTGATGGTTCTCAAAGGCCCATTTCATCAGATGTATCGCCTTGATCAGGGTACTGGAGATCGAGAATGGGGCCAATTTCTAACGAGATCTCTTCGGGTATATCATGTCGATCTATAAGATTCACATGAATGCCTTATTTTCATGACAGATAACAGGTCGCGTCTGAGGATTCTCCGTTCCACCGCGAGTTTTCTAAGGGATTGTCTCAGAAGGTCACCCGCCTTTTCAGAGTAGGTTTCTGGAGATAAAGAAGAGAAATCGGGTGCTCAGTTGCAAGCAAAAACGTATCCACTGAAAACCCGCGCTTTTACGCTTCGATCGCTCTCACGACATCATACACGCCAGCGAGATAGCGATCGTCGATTTACGACGCGTTTATGACGAGATTTCGCGTGGGATTGAGTTGCGGTATGGATGGCAGTAGTTGAGGATTCCCAAGTGCATCCAAATCTGAGTAGAATGAGCTGTACATCGGGCGAATAATAGGAAAGATCAGCAATTCATGGCAGATACCGAACTCCATGTAGACATGGATACAATTAGCCGGATTCTTGGAGCACCAGTATTGAGCATCGAACCCTTGATCGTTGTAAAGGGAGGTTCTCATTCAAGCATCTTCACGATTCGATCAAAAGGTTCGGACTACATCCTACGCATCCCGAAAGGGCAACAGGGATGGCAGACAAAATATGTGCAGCATAAAATCCCCCTATCGAACTGGTCTGACCAACAATGGGCTACCGATGCCGCGAGAGAAGCTGGCATCCCTGCACCCGAAATTGTCTACTCAAATCGATTTGCGTCAGAGTCAGAGCGATTTGTCATCATGACGCGGCTGCCAGGCGAGCACACTTTTGATTACGAGGAATGGAATGGGGGCTGCCCATATGACGAACGTGAATTCGGTACGATCCTATCGAAACTCCACACAGTAACTCCGAGCGGCTATGGGCCTATTGACGATTTCGGAAATACTTACTTCACAACGTGGGCAGAATTCCTGACCGCTGCCGCTGAGAAGATGCTGGAGGGGTGCGCAAAGTGGAATAGCCTGGATACGGAAGTTAGGCGGGCACTCGCAGCCAAATGGTTACCAGCCCTATCCAAACTCCACATGGAAAGACCTGCGTTGTTGCACCTGGAATCCCTGGGGTATGCCAATATTCTATTCGATCCGGGAAGCCGGCGAATTACCGGTTTCCTAGACTTCGAGGACTGCATCGGCGGGGATCCCTTGTTCGAATTGGACTATATGTGTCACTACTACGGTCCAAGGGGCACACCGCAACCGTATTTCGATTATGGCCGCTTCGAGGAAACATACGGTATCTGGCCTGAAAACCCTCACCGATCAGTATTGTACAGAGTGTTCAGGTATATGTACCCGCTCGCTGGGGGGCAGCTCAATAGTAAAATGGCCATAGCCCGCAACCAGGAGATAGCTGCATATATCGATCAGCTTTAGCTCCTCGAGAAGCTACACAGTCTTAACTGGCTCTGTCAGACAGATCGCGGGTAGTGGTAAATATCAACTTAGATTTTGCTATGCGTTTCACTTTTCAACCGCGGAGTAGTGATCATTGCAGGCAGACTCCCGGGCCGCTCTCCACTCCGAGGGATGGCGCCAGTGAGTTCCCTCAGCGCCCACGTGGAACGCTTCGGCCTCCGCAACAGCAGAACAGGTGGTCGGGTTTCATTTTCAATCGGTCCTCGAGGAGTTGCCATACAGCGGGCGACTCGCTGCACAGCGATACCGGCGTTGCGGGACTGACGCGCGCGATTTCGTCGATGTAGAACACGCACCGCTCGCGATTTTCGAGTTCCAGCAGATGATCGACGTTGTGGTTTCTATTGATCTTCCCCTTCTGAGTGACATGTAAGTATCACTCCCCGGTAGCTGTCGCGGGATCTGGCCACTCGATGGTCCGGTGCCAGTCTTCGATGTAAGGGGCCGCATCCCGCCGCCATTGGGGAGAAAGGGAGAAGTCGATATCGGCAATAGCCACACCTTCGCGAGTGGGCACTTCGGCGAGGATTTCGCCCCACGGGGCGATGATCGACGACTGGCCGATGGCGCGCACGTGGCCGTCCGGGTCGCACGGGCCGATGAGGTTGGAGGAGGCGAAGTAGACCGAATTCTCCAGGGCGCGGGTCATGCACCGGGCGCGATACGCCTGCGGGGAGTAGTGCCACTGCTCGCAGGTGTCGGTCGTCACCCAGGCGGTGGGATGCAGCAGCAGTTCCGCTCCGCGTTCGACCAGTCCGTGGATGTAGTGGGCGAAGATGTAGTCGTAGCAGATCGAAACGCCCGCCCGCCCGAAGGGGAAGTCGATGAGGCAGGCTTCGGTGCCCGGGGTCATCGGCTGGCGCTCGCGCATGTAGAGGTAGACTTTGCGGTAGCGGCGGATCAGGTGGCCGTCGGGGGCGATAATTACGGCGGCGTTGTGGAGATTGTCGGTCTCCGGGTCGATTTCGGCCATTCCGGCGACTATGTGAATCTGGTGGGCGCTCGCGATTTGGGCGAAGCGCTCGGTGGTGGGACCGGGGATCGGTTCGCAGAGGTCTCGAAGGGCGTCTCCGGGGAAGCCGGTGGTAAACAGTTCGGGCAACAGCACCAGGTCGGCGTTTTGCGCGGCGGCGGCGGCGATCAGGTCTTCGGCTTTGGCGAGGTTGGCGTCGATGTTGCCGACTGCGCATTCGAGTTGTGTCACGGCGATTTTGGGCATCGGTTATCTCTCTTCCAATAGGGTGACTGTTCCGGCATTGCCGTCTACTTGCAGCGGAACTCCGTCGGGGATATGCTCCGGATCCAGTCCCTTCAGGTTAACCATGACCACGCCGCACTCGCGCGCCAGCTGGATGGCGTGATGCAGCCGATCTGGACCGTTGACCGACACCAGTCCTTTCACCGCGATCAGCACCGAGAGCCAATCCGCGATCCCGTCGAACGCCTCGGGAGTGCAGACCAGGATGTGCTCATCCGTAAGGGAGTCCAGCATCCCGGGGTCGGTCATGTCGGCCACTTTCCGCGCTGTCCCGGTCACCTGTCCCGGCGTGTAGCCCCGTCCTTGCAGCACTTTCTCCGGAGCATCTTCTCGCGGTGTCCGCGTCGGTTTTTTCTCTCGCGCGGACTTTTCGCGATGAGCGCCCAGATGTCTTGAGGGGTGCAAGCGTCGATTCCGCTCCCACTCCCGCCTGCGCTTTGCGCACAGGTCCCGATTTTTCTGCAGCGCTTCCGATCGACCTATTTCTTCCAGATCGCTCGACGTGAACAACAGGATGTCTTCGGGTTTCTCGACGACTCCTTCATCCCGGAGTCCGACTCCCGTCTCCCAGATGAGTTCGGACAGGCGAATGTTCCCCGGGCAGTACCACTGGCGATCGTCCAGCAGGGGCACCCAATATTGGGTCCACGCCAGAATCCTGTCAAAACGGTCCACCAGATTCGGGTCGGGTTTCCGGAGGGTCTGGCGTATCTCTTCCGCGTAATCTTTCCGCCTGCGGATCGCTTCTCTGCGGACTTCTCTTACGTCAGGCGTAGCTCCGAAGAGCGTTTTTTTGATGGCGAAGAGCGTTTGGTGCGGTTCGATCTCTCCCGCCTGTGCCCACCAGGTCGGTCTGGAATCCCAGGTGGGCAATCGCGATCCGAATCGCCAGCAAAATGCCTCGTAAGCGCGCAGGAAACGGCACGCTGGATGGTGTTCCAGCAAATGCGGCAACACCTGGTCGAACGGCAACTCGGAAAACGTTTCCCGGACGAACGGCTCGTCGATCGACTGTCCCAACTCCTGGACGGCCACTGTGCGCTCGTGGGAATAGGTGGCTATTCCCTGAAGAAGCTTCGACCTGTCGAAGTCGGGCACCCGCTCTTTTGCGAACCACTCGAGCAGATCCTCGCAGAGCCATCCCAGGGATTGTGAGGGGCCCAGATTCATCGGTTCCAGCTCCGCCATGCAATGCTGCATCTCCAGGAGGGTCGGGATCAATTCGGCGACTGAATGCGCCTTCTCCTGCGCCCGGGCGGCCCGGCGGGTGGTTGCCTGCATCTCCCGTTTCTTCGCCTCCCACTCCTGCCGGTGCTCAGTCTCGTGCGCGTCGAGCCAGGTTTCCAGCTCCGCCATCGATCCCCGCCAATCTCTCCACACGCTCTCGGTCGCGTAGCGATAGCCGTTGATGTCGCGCTCTTCGTATTCCAGATGTCCCAGCGCCACCCCTTCCGGTTTGTATTGCACCCAGGCGTGTGAATCCCGCAGATCGCGGAAAAGGGGGGTTATTGGATCCGGGCCGGTCAACGACCAGGCGAGTTTCGCATCTTCCCCTTCCAGATCGCAGGGAAAAAAGTCGGGGAGCGCCGTTATCGGCCGCGCCTGGACCAGAAAGGTTTCCTCTCCTGCCATTGCCCACTCCAGATCGACCCGACAGCCGAACGCCCGGTCCATTTCCAGGCCGATTCGTCCGATCTCTCTGGCCTGGTCATCGGTTAGTGAGGGGATGTTCCTCCGATTCGAAGGGGTGTCGATTTCTCGCACGCCCTCTCTACTCGCAGAGATCATCCGCGGTTTCTCGGCGACATTCCTCTCCACCACCCGGCCGGTGTCCCACTCCAGCAATAGCTGATCGCCGGGGACATTGCCTCCGACCAGGTCTCGGGCCAGCCCAAAGGTCGAGTCGACGGCGAAAATCCAGGGGTTTCCGGTCAGTGGATCGGCGGAAAAAAGCACGCCGCTGCAGTCGGCCTGCACCATTTTCTGCACGATCACGGCCAGATGATTGGGGACCAGTTCTACTTCCATCTTGCGGGCGTAGTCGATCACGGCTGGAGTCCAGGCGGCACACCAGCACTGGCGCACTTGCCGCCAGACATCTGCGGCGGAAGAGAGGCCGAGGAAACTCTCGAACAGGCCGGCAAAGCTCGCCTCTGTCGCATCTTCGTTTATGCTGGAGGAGCGGACGGCGAGTCCGGCAGGCGCCGACTTCAGATAGCGTTCCGAACATTTTGCCACATCCCGCTCCAACTGTTCCGGCAGGGGCGCCTCTTCGATGCGGGTGCATAGATTGCGGTATTTCCTTTCCCTGATTTTCCGATCCAAGCTCTCGCTTGTCGAGAGATAGTCACGCACCGTATCGAACAGATTCGCCTCCAGCAGAAAGCAGTTCAGCGCTTTGCGTGTGATCGCAAAGCCCGGAGGCACTTTTTGGCCGAGTTCCATCAGTCTGCCCAGATTGGCCGCCTTGGTGCCGACCTCTTTGGGATCAGTATCTGGAGAAAGCTCTACGCAGTACATTTTTATTTCTCTTTGTCTTATTACGGTCAACAGAAGCATCTATAGAGATGCTGCGTGCGGATGGCAGACCCGGGTCTGCCTGTAGGGATTCACAGGTTAATGCAATATTCTCATGCGTCAATGATCGGAGAGAGTGTGACCGGTTGAGCAATAGCAAGCAGTTTTCATTCTCCGGATGAGGCAAAGAGTTGCTCGAAGACAATCTCTCCCTGTTCCTGGAGATTTGTCGCGTTGGAATTTGTCCCGAGGGAAATCAGCTCTCCTCTTTTCCACGGGCCGCCGATCGGGGATAAGACTCGTTCCGTAAGCTCCTCGGCGATCTGGAATTTGTCCGCCAGCGCTGTACTCGCATAGAAATCCCGGACTCTCCGGTAGATATCGGGCTCTTCCTTTTGCAGGTGCTCCAGGGCTCCTCTCTCGCCGGAGTAGGGCTTCAGACGCACGCTGAAGTAGGTCTGGACGAGCCAGAAGATATTGGTGGAAAGGAGGAATTCGCAGAAGAGGGGATCGCTTTCGAGCCTGTTTCGGACTTTGTCGAGGGCGTGGGCCTGGCAGAAGCGATTCATATTGATTGCGTGTTCGCCGAGGGGCGGCGACTCCGGACGCCATCTGGCTGCAGCTGTGCGGAGCAATCGATCCAGGGAGTGCGTTCTGTCGAAAAGGATTTCGCCTTCCGGGAAAAGGGCGTCGATCCAGCTCAGCGGGCTCTCTCGCTCGAGGTCGTCGAGGGTGCGGAGACTGAGGTCAACGGGAATCTCGCCGCAGTGGAAGTGGATGCTCTCCAGGTTTTCGGGGCGGTTTTCGACGAAGACCACCAGGTCGAAGTCGCCTCCGGGGCTCGCGTCGTCCAGCGTTCGGCGTCCATAGCGGAGCAGACCGAGGACGAAGGGGTTCTCCTTCAGGCGGGAGAAAAGGTCGGGCAGGTCATTGAGCATCTATTTGTCCCCTCCTGGAAAATTCGCAAAAAAAAACAAAAAGCCCACCTCCCTCTTCGTCTCTATTCGAGATGGAGAGGGCAAGCAGGCGTCGCGAGGACTGGAATGACGTTCCTACAGTTATTTTTTTTGGCCGCCAGTCGTGTGAATGATATTGGAGCGGTTGAATAGTGTCAAGCGAAAAAAGAGGGTTTCACTCCCAGATGATGACGGAGGTGAAGAAGCGCTCCAGGAATTCCGTCAACGCTCTGATCTGGTCCTCTGTATAGGAGACGCCTTCGGGCACTACGACCAGCTTGTCGTCTTCGTCGTCTATTCGGTGAACTACTGCTATGCACCTTCCCTCGAATTGTTCCAGTGGCTCGAAGACGCCCAGGACGTAGGCATCCAGATCGTCGCCGTCCGGGGCTTCGACTCCTTTGATGAAGCCGTAGTTCACCGGGAAGATGAAGCCCGCCTTCGGGTGTCTGCTGCCCATGGGACGGTCCATGGTGACGGTGACTGTTTGGCCGAGGAATTGAGTCGAGTAGGTGGGCGGTGGTTTTTCGGTGGAGGTTCTCGCCGCCGAGCGAGCTTTCGATTCCATTAAATCGAAGGCCTTCGCGAGTGCTTCCCTGGCGATGGGATTCATATCCAGTGCGGGGACATCCCTGCGGTTGACCCAGGCGACGTCTGCCGCGTCCGATCCGGCCGTTGGCGTGCCGGAGAGATATCTTCCGAGCAGGTAGGTGACGACGTAGTGGAAGCGGATTTTCCCCTCAGGGTCCGGGACGACGTTGTCCACGATATCGATCTGATCCTCCAGCGAGCATTCGATGCCGCACTCCTCCAGGAGTTCTCGTTTTGCCGCGTCGCGCAGTTTCTCTCCCGTTTCGATGACTCCTCCGGGAAGGCTCCAGCGTCCCTTGCCGGGCTCGTTGGCTCGCTGGACGAGGAGAACCTGGCTGTCGCGGAACAGTGCCGTGTGGACGCTCGGGATGGGGCGAGTCGGGTATTCGCGAGATGTTCTTTCTTTTTTCATCTTTTTACGAATTCCAATACCATGAGGGGGGGGATCTCATTCCACTTTTCTCGAGAGGGCTTATCTTTTGGAGGGAGAACATCCACGAGCGATCTCAGGAGAAAGCCGCTCTCCCGAAATGCGGTGATATACTCTTCCATTGTGCGGTGGTAGTAGTATACCTCTACGCCGACCCCGGCCATTCCCTGGTATATGACCGCTTCGCCAGAGGCGAAGTAGCTGGTCGCCTTCTCTCGCCGAAAGGCAGAGTAGGGGTTGTTCAGCGAGAAGACCGCCCTTGCATCGGGCGTTGTGAGGGATCCGATTGTCCGGATGAAGCCGCGGAAGTCGGGGACGTCGTTGAGGACGACGTGGCTGGCAACCAGATCGAAATGGCCCTCGAATTCCGGCAGGGGTTCGCTGAGATCGCAAACTCGATAGTCGATCTTCCCTTCCGCGTCTTTCGATCTACCCACCTTGACGAGGGGTGCTGAAATGTCGATGGCCGTGACCTCGGCTCCCCGCGCAGTGAGCTCTCTGGCGACGAACCCCTCTCCGCAGCCCGCATCGAGGGCTTTCAGGCCATCTACATCTCCGATCAGGTCGAAAAACGCAGGAGCAAGGGGATCTGAATCAAAGCACTCATTCCGCTCCTGCACCATAGCGACGTATTGATCGGCGCACTCGTCGTACGTATTGCGCGGTTTCATAAGCGGCCTCAAGGTCTTCTGTGAGATCAATATCCCTGAAGATTATTCAGAGAATTATACCAGTTGATCGAGCGCTTCTGTGAACTGGTCCACGGAATGGACGACGGCGTCGGCCTGCACGTCGGTGTTGGCCGGTCCCCGGCCGCGGGCGGGGGCACGTCTCAGACTTTCGAGGTACGCGGTAGTTACTTCGGTCTGGGTGGGAAACCACCATTCGGCGGGGTGATAGCAGACCTGGATGGTCTTCAGGGAGAGACGCTGGGCAGGGGCGATGTCGTTGTCGATGCGATCGCCGATCATCGCGGCTTCGCCGGGGTCGCATTTCGCCTCCGAGAGGAGCGCGTGGAAAAAGGGGGCGTGCGGTTTGGCCAGGCCGAGGTCGTCGCTGATGCCGACGACCTCGAAGTATTCCAGAAGTTGCAGTTGTTGGAGATGATGGCGGCAGGTGCCGGGCTGGTTGGCGGCGATGCCGAGGTGGAAGCGCCCCTTCAGGGATTCCAGGCAGGTGGCCCAGCCGGGGACGGGGACGTTGAGGTCCATCCAGCTGTCGCGGAGCTGCTCTCTGACCGGATTCTTGGCTTCCTCCCAGCCGGTGCTGCCGAGGAGATTCCGGCCCTGGGTGTCGAACGGGGTGGGATCTTCGAGCTCGAGGACCAGGCGCTCGCGTTCGGTCATCAGCGTCTGGAGGGTGACGGCGGGATTCCGAGCACGGGCGGATTCGAGGAGGATGGTCCACAGCGTGGCGTTGTAGAGTTCGTCGACGACCAGCACGTTGCCGACGTCGAAGAACAGCCATTTGATCATGAGTTACCTCGTCTCGCTGGTCCGCCTGATGCAGGGGGATTTGGGGAGGGTGCGCCCTGTGTTCGATTTCAGGGGGACTTGTCGCCGTTAAATCGGGTGCCTGCTGTCAACGGTAGAGGGCAAGGTTAACAGTGTCAAACCGGGAGAGTTCCGGTATCAATACTCTCGATTTGTCGGGGGAGGATTACTGTTCTTTGCGCATTCGGCCGATGATGATGCGATTCATGGGGGTGATGGGGCGCGGGATGGCGGTCCAGCGGACGTGGTAGCCGGCCTTTTCGAGGCGGTAGGTGCGATCGATGTCGAAGCCGAGTTCGTGTCCCAGCGAGCGGCGCACGGCCTCGGGGGCGGGGCAGGCTCTTTTGGGGTAGCAGCAGGGCATTACGGCGACTTTTCCATTGAGGCGAATGGCGACTTCGAGGCAATAATCGGTGAGTTTTCCACAGGCGTGAGTGCTGACGACGGTGGTACCTGGTTCTAGCAGTTCGGGAGCGACGTCGATGCGGGCGGTTCGGTAGGACAGTTTGTCCCGGATCCAGGGACAGACTGCGGCTATGCAGGCCAATGTTTTTTTGTGGCTGGGAGGTTCCTGCGCATCGATCAGGACGACGCGGTCGACACAGCGCTCGAATACGGCGAAGAGGATGCCGACGAGGCCGTGTCCGCAGCACAGATCCGCCATGTTGGGCGAGCGCATTTCCTTGCGGATTCGTTCGAAGAATTCAAAGGACTCCAGGACTTCTTTTATGGGGAGGACGCCCTCGACCGCCAGGGCGCGAACCAGTCTGTCGTGCAGGTTGTCCTGGGTAAAGAACTGGGTGGCGATGGAGCCGTCGAGTCCGGAACGGGAGGACATCCACGAGGTGACTTCCTCGGCGTTCAGCTGGCGAAAGGATTTGAAAACTATGTCGTCGTCCGGTGCCGTTCCATCTCTTTGGTCTATCTGCATTCTCTCCTCCTGGACAAGATAGAGGATGGTATTACGGCTGCACAGTGTCAAGTAAGGAGAATTTCGCCCGGGATGGCGATCATCCGGTCGATTTCCTCATTGGCGCGGTATCTCACCGCGCTAGGCGATCCTCTCGCCTCGCCACAGCCGCCGCATCTCCGGGCTGGTCGCCAACAGCTCGTCAAGACTCCCTTGCGCCTCTACGTACCCCTCGCGCAAGACGATGATGTGATCGGCCCGTCGCAGTGCCGACCGCCGGTGGGAGACGACCAGGCACGTTGCCCGTCGGTGCTCGAAAAGTCGTTGCCACAAGGTTTTCTCGGTCTCCACGTCGAGGGCGCTCGACAGGTCATCGAACACCAGCAGCTCTGGATCGCGGACGAACATGCGCGCCGCTGCGGCGCGCTGCTGCTGCCCGCCAGAGAGCTTCACGCCTTGCGGTCCAATCAGGGTGTCGAGCCCCGCCTCCAGTTCCTCGAGGTCGCGCTCCATCACCGCGGATCGGATCGCCCCGTCCAGATCGACCTCGGTCTCCGGCAGACCCATCATCACGTTGTCGCACAGCGACTCGCTGAACAGGCGCGGCGTCTGCGCCGTAAAGGCGCTGCGCGGCGGCACGAGGAACGTTGCGGGGTCGTTGATCGGTTCGCCATTCCAGTAGTGTTCACCCGCCTCCTTTGGGAGCAGGCCGAGTAACACCTTCATCAATGTCGTCTTACCGCATCCGATACGGCCGGTGATCACCGTGAAAGAACCCGCCGATACTCGCAGGTCGATTCCCGCGATGCCCTTGTCCGAGTCCGGGTAGTGATAGGTTAGGCCTTCGGCACGAAACTCCTGCAGCCGATCCGCCATATCTTTCGGTACGAATGGCACGGGGGGAGCGTCGCCCTTCTCGTAGATCGGTCCGTGCTTCACCAGTTCCTCGGCGGGCGCTCCTGGCATCAGAGCGGTCATACGCTCCACGGAGACGCCTGCCTGCCGGTAACGGGCCATGGCGTAGCCGATATTCCTGGGTAGCCAGCTGACGAATCCCAGGTAGTAGGTGAACAGCGCCAGGTCCCCCACGGTGAAGCTCCCAGTGCGAATCGCTCGCCCCGCCATGATCAGAACAAACCCGGTGCCCAGGTGGCTGGCATTCTCGAATATCGACTGCAGGAACGACTCGAACAGGCCGTCGCGCAGCGCCGTGCGCCCGCGCGCCTCGTTCAGGTGGCGGAAGGGTGTCACCACACGGCGCTCCGCATTGGCCACCTTGATCGACTGCACGGTAGTGAAGATCTCGGCGAGAAACCCGGTGACGCTGCCTTCGGCCTCCCGGCTGGCCTTGCGGTATCCCTCGATCCGTCGCTGGGCGATCTGAGCGATGACGTAGACGACGACGACCGGCAGGAAGGCAAACAGGGTGATGTGCCAGTTGATCCTGAGCATAATCGTCAGCGCCACCGCTCCCGACAGCACGGATCTGATCACGTTGGACAAGATGATTGCCATTCCGTGTAGCCCAGGAACGTCACTGCGGAAACGGCTGATCGCCTCGCCAGGCGAGTCAGGCAGGGGGTCGGCGCCGGGGCGGCTGAGGATGTGGGCGAACATGTTCTTCTGCAACAGGGCGGCCACTGAAAGGTGAAAGAGCATGACGGTTTTTCTCGCCATGTAGAGACTCAGTCCGCGGGCCAGCCCCGCGATGCCGAACATCGCGACGACCCCGATAATTCCGACACAGACCACTTCCTCACCGGAGAGCAAGTTGAAAAACTCGCGCAGCGCCAGCCCGGGTACCTGTACACCGAGGGAGAACACGACCATTGCCAGGACGTTGACGAGGAAGAGCATAGGCCGATAGCGGATGATTGCGAGGATGGCCCACCAGGTTTTCATTCGAGCACCTCTGCCAGGCCCGTCTTCAGCAGCTGCGCAAAACGCGACGAAGGATCCGACGCCAGCGTCACCCGTGGCCCCCACTCCTCGATGCGGCCGTCCTCCAGGATCAGGATGTCGTCGGCCCGCTGCACAGTGCTCAAACGGTGGGCGATCACAATTCCCGTGCGGCCGCGCAGCAGTCGGTCCACGGCGCGTTCGATCTGCGCCTCCGTGACCGGGTCCAGACGCGACGACGCCTCGTCGAGGATGACCAGCCCGGGGTCGGACAAGAACACTCGCGCCAACGTGAGCAGCTGCGCCTCTCCGGCCGACAGGCCACTCCCATCACTTTCGAGCTTTGTGTTCAGTCCCTCGGGCAGCTCGTCGTACCAGGCACCCATTCCCACATCCCGGATCGCATCTTCGATGAGGGTGTCCGAGTGTGTGGGGTCGAACAGTGTCAGGTTGTCGCGCACCGTGCCGCTCAACAGTTGCACGTTCTGCGAGACCATGCCGACCCGATTCCGTAGCTCCTCCGGCTCTACGCGCGACAGGTCCGTGCCGCCCAGCCGCACGCAACCCCGCTGCGGATCGTATAGCCGGGTCAGCAGGCGCGTGATCGTCGTCTTACCGCTGCCCGTGCGCCCCAGCAATCTGAGGATGCGGCCCGCCTGCACGTCGAAGGTGAGATCCTCGAGTACGTTCTCCT
>Ga0233431_1004091_pt1 | contig 16214 bp, 16 predicted proteins | sample SI_118_April2016_FD_179867 | JGI IMG/M metagenome (GOLD analysis project Ga0233431, IMG submission 179867) | Seawater microbial communities from Saanich Inlet, British Columbia, Canada - SI_118_April2016_200_MG | ecosystem: Environmental > Aquatic > Marine > Inlet | place: Canada: British...
CTTGAATTTCTAAAAAATTTGTTATATCTTTAGTCATAGGAAGGGTTTTAATGTATTAGCTTTGTTTTCATGCTAATTTTACACCAAAATCCTTCTTTTTGTACACACTTGTTATTATACAGCCTACTACCCCTTGACAAACTTATTTATATCTGCTAATATACAAAGTCATCAACAAACAGGAAGGACTAGTCATGCAAATCAAAACACTCTCTTGGTTGCAGATCAGCCAAAAAGGATTTAGCTATAATGCTATCTCCCAAAAAAGCGAGGCCCGATGCAAAAACAACCAAGAGAGGAGGTGCCCATGCAGGACTAAACCTTGACCTTACCGTGCTGCTCACCCACCTCTCGATCTTATCGAGGGGACTTTTTTTATAATTACGATAAACATTGACAAATGATAACAATTTGATAAATTAAATTTATATCCGCCCTCATCACAATACAAACAAGAAAGGAAGAAACATGCCTCAATTTCGCAGACTTAGCAATTGGCAAGAAATAACTGTAAATATCGGAGAAACACACGAAATAAGACGAGAGGATGGACAAACTTTATATTTTTTCAAACTCAATGAAGGCACCGGAGAAATACTCGACCTCGAAAACAACAGATGCGTAGGTATCCTTTCTGAAGGTGACGCCATAAGCGCTTGGTATCCTAAAATCAAAGGAAACAGACTTGCAATAAAAGTTACAAAAGAACTAAAGAACCCATTAATTTGTGGCGTCCTAACGCTTCAAAGAATGTAACCCTCAAGAAAAAAACTAATTCAATTTCACCACCCTACAAATTCCCCTCAAACAACATTGCTTGAGGACTTTTTTTCCCTTGACAAATCTATTCAACTACTCTATACTCACTATTGCTATGGTACGTGAGGATAGTAGGACATGCGTAGGAAGCCGGTAGCCCCTATTTAAACTCTCACGCCATAGTGCAAGCATGTTCTTAGGCAAACCGGCCTCCGAACATCCAGCTCTTAGGTTAACTCCTTTGAGCTTTTTTATTCACTTGTATATATACATTTTTTTTGTTATTATACCCTCATCATGTCTTTGGGTACGGTTCGTAGCGCATTTTTGCTAAATCGATACCCAAAGGCAGATTTTCCTCGACCTGGTCGCCATCTCGGTTTTACTCGAGACGACCAGACATTCTATTTTCACATTATCTACATTACGGCCTGGTCGCCAAGTGGTAAGGCAACGGTTTGCAAAACCGTCATTCATCGGTTCGAATCCGATCCAGGCCTCCATTTTTCGCTCTTGCAAAAAATGACTATACTTTAAAATTATTTTCTATTTAAATCTAGAAGTTTAAAAAATATCAACAATTAATGATATTTTTTTATTAATCAATATCAAAATGGAAAAATTCAAAAACAAATATCGAACCGAATCAACACGATTACAATACTGGGATTATTCTTCTCCTGGATATTATTTTATTACAATTTGCACAAAAAACAGGATAAATTATTTTGGTGAAATTGAAAATGGCAGAATGAATCGAAACAAAATCGGTGATTTTGCACAAAAATTTTGGTTAGAAATCCCAAACCATTTTTTCAATGTAACATTAAATGAATTTATCATTATGCCAAATCATATCCATGGAATTGTTGTTATAAACAATAACAAAACGTTGGTAGAAACAAGGCATTGCCTTGTTTCTACCAACGTTAATAATAATAACAACAACAACAACAACAACAACAACACCACCAACCACAACATTACAAATACCGCCATACGTATATATACGGCCGCCACAAATGGAACCGACATTGGCAAAAACCGATTTCAAAATCAGGGCAAAAAAACAATTTCATCAATTATTGGTTCATACAAATCAATCTGCACAAAAACAATTAATAAAAATCAAAATCATTTTCATTTTGCATGGCAACCACGTTTTTATGAACACATTATTCGTAACGAAGAATCATTAGATAGAATTAAACATTATATTGTAAATAATCCTGAAAATTGGTATTCAGATAGAAATAATTTATAAAAAAATCCGCTGACATTATCAACGAAATTATTTAATTCATTTCAATCAACACAAAAAAAACATCCCGACGAAACGGGACATTTTTATATAAGATTTCTTATTCCACAATCTCGATCTTAACAAGTCTCTTACCAAATGTAATCGCCTTATTTCGAGCTGTCATCCATAGATCGATTCTGTGATCATATCTTGGATTCATTCGATCTCGTACGATATAAATCTTATCGCCTGAGACCTCTGGAATACGAACCTTGGTTCCAAATTTCAAGAAGTTTGCTGCAATCGTGTCCTCAAGACCATGTTCACAAACGTTAAACCCGTTTGCAGTAATACATGGAGTATCATCACACTGATCAACAGTACTAGAATAAGCAGTCGCTATTACAGTCATCTCTCGCTTCACCTCGTATGGTTTAACGATGTTTACTGCCTTATCCTTATATTCAATAAATCTTTGTGTTAATAGATCAACTGGCTCTACTCCCTGATACACTAAATTTAGATCAGTAGTAGACACAGGATTTTGCGCTAAAATTACTCTAGGAACTGCCATATTGAATGCAAAAATCACTAAAATTAGACCAAAGAACAACTTTTCCTTTAATGTCATACGTAATGCATTTTCAAGTAAATTCATAAAATCCTTTGTTTAATATTAATTACAAACAGTATTATAGCACATTTTTACCATTTTGTCAATACTAACCAATATTAAAACAAGGTAATACAAATTTTAGCACATTATACTTTTCCGTCAACCAATCTATACACAGTTCCACCTACTCCTTAATCTTTCCCCTTCCTGACCTTCGAAGCTTTCTAAGCGTAGAAGGTTCCCCTTTCCCCTTTTCCCTTTCACCTCCCTTCCGTCTTGACTTAATCTAAAAAAAAAGCTATCATTATGTCACATATCAACTTATTTAACTCATTTAACTTATTTAACCTACTTAACTCATTTAACTCAATAGACTATGTTAGCAATAAAACTTGCCCGAATAGGCAGAAAAAATCGACCCTACTTTCGAATTATCGTTCTAGATAAAAGAAAAGACCCATGGGGAGACTTCATTGAAAATCTTGGCCGATACAATCCAAGAACAAAAGAACTTGAAATAAAAGCTGAAGACGTAAAAAAATGGTTAGCCAAAGGCGCTCAACCAACAAAATCAGTCCATAATATCCTTGTTTCCCAAGGTATTATCGAAGGAAAGAAAATCGGCGTCTCAAGAATCAGCAAAAAACGACAAGAGAAATTAGCCGAAAAAGAAAAAGATAACAAAAAGGAATCAGCTAAACCTGAAGAGAAAAAAGAAGACAAACCCGCTGACGAAGCTAAACCTACTGACGAAGCTAAACCAACGGAAGAGAAGAAAGAAGAAAAACCAACAGAAGAAGCTAAACCAACCGAGGAAAAAAAAGAAGACAAACCAGCAGAAGAAGCTAAACCAACTGAAGAAAAACCTACTGAAGAAACCAAACCAGAAGATTCATCTGACGACCTGTCCTCCGAAGCTTCAGCGAAGGCGGAAGCTACAAAAGCGCAGTCAGAAACAAAATAAAACACTTCAAAAGCTCCCGCAAGGGAGCTTTTATATTCCCCTTTGTTCAAAAACACATACATACTCAACTCCTCTTCAACCAAAACTCTACTATATATTAAGTTACAATTCTTAAAATATTGGAACTTGGAAATTTGCGATTCATTTGTTTGGAAATTGGTATTTGGAAATTGGAAATTTGCGATTAACCACCCCCATTTCCACCAATTTTAGCAAATAACCACTAATACTTCATAAAACATCCCGCCCCTCCCCATTGACAAAATTAAAAAAGTTTGCTATAATGCAGTTAAGTTCTTTCAATCATATATCAAATTTTGATTTATCTTTGAGAGTTCGCTAATGATTAATTCATAACGAAAAGAAAAGATCTATGGCAGACAAACACAATGATAAAGAATTCTTGGAATTCATTATCAAAGCTATCGTTGGTAACCCAAACGACGTAAAAGTTGACAGAAAAGTCGACGAAATGGGTGTTCTATTAACTCTAGACCTTAATCCAGAAGACATGGGTTATGTAATCGGAAAACAAGGTCAAACAGCTAAAGCTGTGCGAACATTGTTAAAAATCATTGGTGCTAAAAATCAAGCACGTGTTAACCTAAAGATCAATGACCCTCGTGGGGATGATCGAGGTCCTCGAAGAGACGCTCCAGTAGCAGCTCCTGAGGCTCCAGTTGACACAGATGTAGTTGATGATTTAAAAATCTAAGACTTACACCTTCAAATAAAATTTAGAAAAACCACAGACGTTACTATGTTTTGTGGTTTTTCTTTTTTAAACGTTCGTGATAACAGTACGTTTATTCTGATTTAAACGGTCGTAATTTCCAAATCCCAAATATCAATTTCCAAATAAACACATAATCACATATCCTTACTTAAAAGTTAAGTTGTATTTCCTCACCCAATAACCTATAATACTTTTATAACCAAATATTTTTAATTGGAAATTTTGCGATTCCATTGTTTGGAAATTGGAAATTTGCGACTAAATTGGAAATTGTTTGGAAATTGATATTTGGAATTTGGAAATTAATCCATCCCACCCTACCCATCCTTACATACCACACTAATCAATAATAAAACTATGAAATTCCACATATTAACCATTTTCCCCGACATCCTCGACTCTTACTTCACCAAGGGCATGCTTCGAATTGCGCAAGAGAAAAAACTTATAAATATAAAAACTCACGACATCCGCGACTACTCAACCAACCCACAAAAAAACGTCGACGACAAACCATACGGCGGAGGACCAGGCCAAGTTCTAATGGTTGAGCCAATCTACAAAGCGCTCAAGAAATTAAACAAAAAAACAAAAAAACAAAAAAACAAAAAAACAATATTACTTTCTGCAAAAGGCAAACGATGGAATCAACAACTAGCAAAAAAATACTCAAAACTCGACGAAGTTATCTTCATCTGCCCCCGCTACGAAGGCCACGACGAACGAATCAAAAAATTCGTCGACGAAGAAATCTCAATCGGCGACTTCGTCCTCACCGGAGGAGAACTCGGCGCCGCAGTAATTATCGATTCCGTTTCCAGACTCCTACCCGGCGTCCTCGGCAAACAAGAATCCCTCGACGAAGAGTCCCATTCAACCCCAGGCTATCTAGAATACCCCCAATACACAAGACCAGAAGTATTTAGTTATAAACCAATCAACCAATCAACCTATCAACCAAAGAATCTAAAAGTTCCAAATATCCTCCTCTCCGGTCATCACAAAAAGATAAAAGAATGGAGAGAAAAACAAAGCAAAAAGACCTCTTAAATGAGGTTCTTTTTTTACTCTAATTTAAGCTATTTCATTATACACACCCTTATGCACCAAAACATTTGACATATTTTTAAAAATGCTCTATACTTATGACCACTAAGGAATTCCCAAAATTTTGTGATCCACTGTTAAGGGAATCTTAAGGGACATTGACATCAGAAGTGCGATAAGAAATTAAGTTTTCGTCAATATAAATCTTATAGGTTTGTCCAAACCTTTTATAAATGGACAATGAGCTTGCTATTTATAGCTCAAACTTTTTTGAGAGTTTGATCCTGGCTCAGGGTGAACGCTGGCGGCGTGTCTAAGGCATGCAAGTCGAACGCTCTACTTCGGTAGAGAGTGGCAAACGGGTGAGTAACACATTGGTAATCTACCTCAAAGTTGGGAATAACTCGGGGAAACCTGGGCTAATACCCGATGTGCTAGTTCTTCATAAGTTGAACTAGTAAAGCTCCGGCGCTTTGAGATGAGCCTATGTCTCATCAGCTAGTTGGTAAGGTAAAAGCTTACCAAGGCTATGACGAGTAGCGGGTGTGAGAGCATGACCCGCCTCACTGGGACTGAGACACTGCCCAGACTCCTACGGGAGGCTGCAGTCAAGAATCTTCCACAATGCACGAAAGTGTGATGGAGCGACGCCGCGTGGTTGAAGACGCCCTTCGGGGTGTAAAAATCTTTTCTCTAGGAAGAACAAATGACGGTACTAGAGGAATAAGGGGCTGCTAAACTCGTGCCAGCAGCAGCGGTAATACGAGTGCCCCGAGCGTTACCCGGATTTATTGGGCGTAAAGCGTACGTAGGTGGTTTAATAAGTCAACGTTAAAATCCTTCAGCTCAACTGGAGATCTGGCGCTGATACTGTTAGACTAGAGTCTGGAAGAGGCAAGTGGAATTGCTGGTGTAGGGGTCAAATCCGTTAATATCAGCAGGAACACCAAATGTGAAGACAACTTGCTAGGACAGTACTGACACTAAGGTACGAAAGCGTGGGGAGCGAAGCGGATTAGATACCCGCGTAGTCCACGCCGTAAACGATGGATACTAGACATTGGGAGTATCGACCCTTTCAGTGTCGTTTTACAAAAGCTAACGCATTAAGTATCCCGCCTGGGGAGTACGGCCGCAAGGCTAAAACTCAAAGGAATTGACGGGGACTCGCACAAGCGGTGGATCATGTGGTTTAATTCGACATTAAGCGGAAAACCTCACCAGGACTTGACATTTAGCTGCATACCCATAGAAATACGGGTAGCCTTCGAGGGTGCTAAACAGGTGCTGCATGGTTGCCGTCAGCTCGTGTCGTGAGATGTACGGTTAAGTCCGATAACGAGCGCAACCCCTATCCTGATTTATACTTTATCAGGAAACTGCCTCGGTCAACGGGGAGGAAGGTGGGGACGACGTCAAATCAGCATGGCCCTTACGTCCTGGGCTACACACATGATACAATGGCTAATACAAAGGGTTGCCAAACCGCAAGGTGGAGCTAATCCCATCAAAATTAGTCTCAGTTCGGATTGGAGTCTGCAACTCGACTCCATGAAGCTGGAATCGCTAGTAACCGTGAATCAGCACGTCACGGTGAATACGTTCTCGAGTCTTGTACACACCGCCCGTCAAGTCAAGAGAGTCGGTAATGCCCGAATATCGTTGTAGGACGGTAGAAGGTAGGATCGATGATAGGGGCTAAGTCGTAACAAGGCATCCGTAGCGGAAGCTGTGGATGGATCCACTCCTTTTAGGGAGTATACGAGAAATTATGATTTCATAATTTTTCTAAATGGTCGGTCTGTTTGAAAATTTATTTTCAAATGGAAAACGTTAACAATTTCTTATCGCACTTCTGAAATCAATATAAAAACACGATTTATTTCGTGTTTTTTGTTTACAAAAAAAATAGACAGTCATTGACTGTCTAAATATGCCCTCTTTACTCCCCTTCAATCTCAATCGACCTAATTGTCTGACAAAAATCACCAAATAATTCGTAACCACACGCAGAAAGTTTATCTGCTTCGGCCTTTGCCCGCGCCACAACTCCGTTTACTCCATTTTCTTTCACTCGCACTAAATGATTCTTCATCACATGCAGGACTTCTTCATTCCCAATAACTAGAGCTGTTCTTCCAGCCTCAAACATAATCAATGGCATATTATCATGATGAACACATCCTATCAACGGAACTGTCAAAAACACGCTCATCCACAAAGTACTACACGTCTCGCTCAACTTCACAACCAACTTCGCCATAACTTTCTCCTTTTTATGTTATTTACGAAACGGAAAACACCTTTCAATAAAGATATTCCAGTATAGCATCATCACCTCATTTTGTCAACCCCAATCTCTTCGCCGCCATAACCTCATACTTCTCAACAAACTCTCCCACCTCCCAAACACACGACTCTCCCACATACCCAGTCGCATGCCAAATCAATAACTTATCTTTCTCTAATTGATAATCACCAAACATCTCTTCAAGCTTCTCATTCACTTCACCCAGAAACACCGCACTATGAGAATAAAGTATCCACTCATCCTCCTGCGTCCTTCGTAGCTTTTTGAGCGAAGAAGGAATATAATCTTCCTTCTTCTTCAAAATATCATTACCCTTACTATCAAACCTCTTCTTCGCATAAATAATATCCCCCACCCTTAACTTATTAAAATCAATTTTCTCCCGCAGGGTCTGAGCGGAGTCGAAGACTTCACAAAACACAAACTCCCCAACATCCCGATACGCCCCCGGCAACAATATCTCCTCCGGCCTCAAAAACTTCCCAAAATATTTATAATAGAAATCCTGCACAGCAAATCTACAGTTCCCCATCTTTTTACCCAATATTAAATCTGACCTCACAACAGGCCCCTCTAAATAACTATATTCAAATTTTTCCATTCTCATACAAAACCAGTTTATCATATTTTAATCAACAAAAAAAACGACCACATTGTAGTCGTTAATACTTTTTATTTCGTTAACTCATCAACAATTGCCTGAAACCGCTTCCAACCCCTTGCAGTGTTCAAATAATACTGAAACGATGCACCCTCTACATGCTCATTGCGAGCCCTATCTTGTTTCGATAACCTCTTCTTTGAAAGAGGATTGCTATCCGCATTTGCAAAAGAGCTCATAGCAGAGCGCAGATAATCATATCCGAACTCAGTAGTCATTTGCTGAACCTGTTCCGCAAAAGTCTTTACATAGAAGAAATCCTTACCATGCAAACAACCAATGAAACAAATCAACCTGTCAGCCTTTTGCAATTCACCATACTTTTCGCTTTCACGAAGATTCTTCAACAACTTGTCACTACTTCCATCAACTTTCGATTTCACAGTAGCAACAACCTTGGGCTTTTCAACGCTACTCTTATCAAACTCAGACATCTCAGAAATCAATCGCCTGTATCGACGCATACCTCTAGTCGACAACCTGTAGAAAAACTTAAGCCCAGAAGTGATGTCATTCCTGTCATTTTCCCTAATCTTCTTTCGGTCAAAAAACTTAATCGAAGGTCTCAATGACAACCGACTGAGCGATGACTGAATATCCGCTACTTCCATACTCACAGAATCCAAATCTATCTTTTCAATCACCTGACTTGAAACAAAATAATTTTTCCCAAACAAAGAACCCACAATGACAATTACTTTATTCGTAGAATTCAATCCACCGAAATACTCGTCATTAGCAAAATCATGCCCACCGGATGAAACAGGCTCTTCCGGCTTTTCAACCGGCTTCAATTGCGAAGCGAGACGAGCCTTTTTATCTATTACCAGTCCCCCAAACACAATCTTACGTTTCTTCTTTTTTGAAAATAGAGCCAAAACCGCATTTATCGCTTCTACTCTTTCATCACTATCCGTCACTTCGAGACCCAACCGTGATCTTTGCTTCATAATTTCTTGCATTTGACGCTGTACTTCATCATTTGAAATATCAACATTCGCAAAATTCTCAACAAGTGACTTTGACAATGTATCAAGCTCCATCTTCGCAGAAGAGGAATCAGTGTTCAAACACTGCCTCACCCGTTCCATCATCTCAATCATTAACTCAATAGCTTCTTTTCTCGCATCCGTCACAGCAGTCATGGCATCACCTCCTTTTGTTATTGCCATTTCTTCCAATAGACTATATTAATACATTTTAAAACATATGTCAACACAACAAAAACACCAGTTAAACAACTGGCATTTTTCTATATAATCGATTTTATTTATTTTTCTAACTACTAAAGTCCTCGCCCACCGTATACAACGGAAATAATGAATCTAAAACATCTTTAACCATATTAAACCTATGACCTAATTGAAAAAATAAAAACTCATTTGAAATCCAATGTAAAACGTTATTATCCCCTACCAAATAAACCTTTGCTACTGAAAGAAATTTTATCAAACTACCTTTACTATAAGTCATTGGACCAAGAAGCGGAATATCTTCCAAAGTTTCAGCTGACACCTCTTCAATATTATCAAAACCTTCATAATAAGATGAGTAATGCCCTTCATCAATAAAAACATTCCTAGTTCCATCCGGATTAATTTTGTAAACAGCGCTATCACCAGGAATTTTCACTAATTTTGATGTGCTTTCCGTAACTCCTTCAGTTCCTTCTACTTCCGAAGCTTCAACATTACTCACTTCCTGCTCTGTTTCCGACACATCATTCACTCTGTCAACTTGTTGATCCGCACTTGACTCTTCATTTGACCTATCCCCATCTACAACCGGTTGATCAACCGAAATAGGCATAACAGACACCCCAGCTCGTCTAGCAGTAGCCTGAGAACTAAATGTCCAGGTAGCACTATCCGAAATACCAGCATAACTATTACTCGAGCTATCATCAAATGCAGTTACATCTATTTGCACATAAAACGTTTTCGATCCAGTCAAATCGGATGTTGGATTTATTGTAATTGTTTCAGTTCCAGAACCACTAATATCACTTGTCACATCAAACGCCTCTATCTCAGTATCATTTGAATCATAAAGTGTTATGTCCCCAGACTCAGCATCCACATTTTCACTAAATGTTATAACCAAATTTGACTCAACATCAACCCCCTCCTCCCCATTTGTTGGAGACAAAGAGCTCACAGTCGGAGCAGTTTCATCCGCAGAAGTAAATGTCCAAGTTGTTTCATCCGCAATACCAACGTAACTGTTCCCCGCTGAATCATCAAACGCCGTAGCATCAACCTGAACATAATGACCTCCTCCCCGCACTCCAAAAAGTAGCTGCAAAGCCAGCTACTTTTTTGCGTACGGGGTTTTCTCTGCTCCGCTAGTCATGAGAATTCTTTACTCATATCTTCGCCTTTATCGAACCTATCTTGTTTTTCAACATATCCACGTATTTGAGACTCGTTTAATTCGACTGTTGAAACAAAATATCCTACACCCCAGACACCACGTTCATCGTATATTCTTCGTATAAACTTAAATTCATGTTTTAAATAAATACTGGTGTTAGCCTTTAGCTTTTGCACTGCTTCTGCCAAACTTACACTTGGAGGTATTTCTAACAACATATGTACGTAATCATCACCAGTATTTATCTTATGGATATACCATGACGGATATTTTATTTTTATTAATTCAAAAATTTTACGTATTAACACTCTTTTTACGTATGGTTTTAGTATTTTATAACGGTATTTTGTTCCCCATACTACATGATACTGAACTTGATACATGCTGTGATTTAATCGTCGAATTCTCATGTTAACAGCTTAGCACAACTACGTGTGCTAAGCCATTCATCCCCGCACTTAAAAACCAGCTCGATTCGAGCTGGTTTTACGTACGGGGTTTCCTGATAAGGAAGTAAATAAGTTGTCACTGTATCAACATCATTCTGTGTAAACTCAAGAGAAGTAGCAAAAACCGCAAAAAACGCCCCCAAATTCAATACCACAAAAAGAATCAAGATTATCAACAATCTTAAAAACCTATTTTATTTCCCGTTAAACATACTTAAAAAAAATTTTATATTTGATTAATCTAATTATATCACAAAATCCTTATCAATTTAACCAATCTATGTGTATAATTCAACCTCATCAAAAAAATCTCTTACATCGATAATCAAAATACACTCCTTTCATTAGAGTGTATTATAATTTTTTAACACCGTTCTAAAAACTATGATATTCCGTGTTTATTGAAATAATCAGAATACTTTTTGTCTACTTCTAAAATATGACTTAGGAACCAAGAAATTGAAAATTCAGCTACTTCCTTCAACGTCTTTGCTATGTCTACATTTTCATCACGGATTTTCTCTATAAAACCTTTTGCTTTTTCTCTAAATTGGTCATGAATTTCTACGTGCATAGCTGCATCAGGATAATTAATTTTTGTAAATAATGCCTCCTCTGAACCTAAGTGATAAGAAGCATAATCTCCTAGTTTCATAACTCCACTTAATGCTTCTTCTTTTGTAAATTCTTCTTTCTCTGTTAGTTCAATTAAACCATTGCAAATGTTAATAAACTCTTTATGTTGTTCATCAAATTCCGCAACATTAACAGAATATTCTTGAGTCCAAATAATTTTTTCCTTCATAAGATTAATGTAAATTTATTTCATTATTATTATACTATATTGAAAAAATAACACAAGAAACAATTTTTAACAGTTGCTTTATTATTTTGCTAAATTGAAATAATCTGTAGTTCTTTATAGAAAATATTTATGCTACTTTTTCTTTGCAATTATCTCCATACCAACTTTATTTTTCCAATATTGAAAATGCACTATCCTAAAACCATTTTCCCGAAGCAGTGACTCAAAAGTTTTTCTAGTTATCAGTTTTCTAACTGATCCACGCTCAACAACCTCATAATCCCTTCGTTTATCTGACGGTTTAGCGGTAATATACAACACACCCCCCGGTTTAAGGATTGAAAATACTTTTTTAATTACAGCGTCTTGTTTTTTTAATGGAATAAACTTAAATACCTTAGAAGACCAAATACCATCAAATTTTTGTTTAGAAAAAAAAGATTCAATTGACGATTTTTTGAATGCAGTATTTGAATGTTTTGCTTTCTTCTTTGCCAATCTAATCATTTCAGCTGTAATATCAATACCCGTAACAAAATTCCCTTTTTGCGCCATGAACAATGAGTCTTGACCACCACCACAACCAAAATCCAAAATAGATGAATTAGCAGGAAGATGTTTTAGAAATCTTTTCAGCGCAGGTACATTGTACATTTCTTTATAACTTTCTTTTACAAATTTTTTAACTGCTTTCTTGGGAAAATTGAATGTCATAGATGTATTTATTACTTCTTTATATCTTTTTAATAATTCAATGTAAATTGGTTCATCTTCTATTTTGGATCGAGCAATTTTCAAGAAGTATTTTAATTTTTCAATCCACCATTCATTTGGTTTTCCATCATTTTGATAACAACAATAATGGCTGTTATCCAACAAATCAGCTGTTTTAACAATTAATGCTGATTTATTCTTTTTACATCTAGAAAATAATTCTTTGTAAGACTCAATTTTTTCCTTAATTGATATATCGAAAGTATTGAGTTCAATTAGCCTTAATATTTTTATTCCAAATTTTTTTTGTATTAGTTCCGGTTTTATATTTGTATCCTCAATAATATCATGAAGATATCCAGCAATTATAATATTCTCTGAGTATTTAAATTTTTCAAGTATTTGTCCAACGGCTAAGCTGTGCTTTAATACGGGTTTTGGGTTTTTTGAATTTAAAAGTGGTTCTCTTATAAACACTTTAGCCTTTTTAATTATACTTGTCATATATATTCATTATAGCAAATAGTGCTAACTTGCCTTAGAAAGAGATATTTTATGATTATATTATAACATAAATTACATCTTTCCACTCTTGCATATTCTTTTATTATCTGCTATAGTTTTGCTATTGAAATACGGTATGATTTCGCTTGAAATTATCTTTTTTGTTTGGTATACTATTTTCACGATTAACTTGTACTAAGACAATCTATCAATTATCCCATTAAGGGTGGCTAGCTTCCTCCTTCGCTCCTATTTCATGTAGATTCGGAGGACAGGCAGTTTAAGATATCAATAAACTGTAGAGTCACAACTTCGCTTTTTTTCAATTAAATATATTCCCATTAAGGGTGGCTAGCTCAGTTGGTTAGAGCACTTCGTTTACACCGAAGGGGTCAAAGGTTCGAATCCTTTGCCACCCACCAGGTACTACTCCTCCTTTTAGTCGTCGAGTACCTGGCAGGCCAATTTTTATTGACTTGCCGGATACTTCGTGACTTTTATCAACGAGTAGACCAAACTCAATCTCGCTAAAGGGTAACCCACAAACCTGTTTTAATAAACAGGTGGGCCCGCCCAAAACTCGAGGAACGAGTAGTTTTGGGCGCGTAGCTCAGTCGGTTAGAGCGCAGCTCTGATAAAGCTGAGGTCGGAGGTTCGATTCCCCCCGCGCCCACCATGCCGAGGTAGCTCAGGGGTAGAGCAGTGGACTGAAAATCCTCGTGTCGGCGGTTCAAATCCGCCCCTCGGCACCATGAAGTATATGCTCCGCATAACTTCATGGCGAGCCAATCAGTTTATTTTTTAAGTATTTAGACAAATTGGCAAGCCATGTTTATGACGAGTCATTTAGTTATTAGATTGAGTTTATGATTACGCAGCTCGGCAGAAAGGTTGCTGATCATTTTTTGAAAAGATTGGCATACAGATTTAATAGGAGCTTTGCTCGACCTGAACTTTTTTATTTGAAGATTACGGAGAACTGTAATTTTCAGTGTAAACATTGTGATATTTGGAAGAATAAAGACACAAAAGATCTTAACATTGCAGACTGGACAAAGATTATAAGTAATCTTAAAACATTGCGAAAAGATTTTGATGTAACTTTATCTGGTGGAGAACCGTTACTATACAGAGATTTCTGGCAATTAATTGAGGTTTTACAAAACAACAAGGTTGGTATAAACTTGAATACTAATGGATCTTTGATAACAGAAGAAGTTGCTGATAGAATTATTGAGAATAATTTCAAGAAAGTTGAGATCTCTCTTTATAGTTTGTCTGCAGAGTTGCATAATCGACTTAGAAACTCGGATAATGCTCATCAGAGTGCAATGCAAGCGATTAATTATCTTCAGAAGAAAAATAATAACACGAAAATTGTTGTTGCTTTTCTTCTGACTCATGATAATATGGATGAAACGATTGATTTTGTAAAATATTTTTCAAGTATTGGCGTTTGGACAACTATTCAATCTCTTGATTCGAACATTCAACCAATGAATAAGCGATCAGGCTTTGATAATGACAGCGATAGTCTTGGTGCTTTTGATAATGACAAGATTCAATCAATTTTTAATGAACTTTTTCAACTAAAAGATCAAGGATATAAGATTTATAACCGAATTGATAATCTGGAAATGATCAAAAACTATTATCTTTGTCAAAATGATCAATTAAAGGATATTCCTTGTTTAGCAGGACATAAAAACATTATAATTTCTACTAGTGGTAACCTTTACTTTTGTTTCAAGGGACCAGTCGTAGGTAATATAGTAGAAAAATCCGGAAAGGAACTTTGGCAATCCCAAAATGCCAAAAAGATTCGACAACAAATGAAAAGTTGTAATAAACTTTGTCGTATTATGAACTGTAATTATGATTCTACCTTCCTTACCAAAATAAAGGAATACGTCAAACAATAGTTTGTTATTTGGAAATTTGCGATTCATTTGTTTGGAAATTGGAACTTGGAATTTGGAAATTATGCGATTAACAAACATCGGGGTGTGGCGCAGTTGGCTAGCGTGCGTGCTTTGGGAGCATGAGGTCGAGGGTTCGAGTCCCTCCACCCCGACCAAGAACTACTCGCTTTTTCACATAGACAGTCTATTTAATTTTATTGAGGCTCGAGTTCTTGGCAGGCCAATAGATTAATTTTGAGCTTGCCTGAAACTCGAGGAACGAGTAGTTTCAGGTTCTTGGCGGGCCAATATATTAATTTTGGGTCTATCCGGAACTCGAGGAACGAGTAGTTCTGGACTAAAATGTTTATTTTGACTTGCCGAGAACTTAAAAAAATGAAATATGTTCTTTTATACATATGTACTTCTAAGTAAACTTGATAATAAGTTTTACATTGGATATACTCCCAATGATGTATTTTATCGTTTTAGTAAGCATACTGATGGATTAGTTGAATCAACAAAACATAGAAGACCTCTAGAATTAATCTATTATGAAGCTTTTTTAAATGAATTGGATGCAATTCGAAGAGAAAAATACTTCAAAACATCAAAAGGACGAACCACATTAAAATACATGATCAGAAATTACCTAGAAACAAAAAATTAACTTTACCAAAACTCAATCTCGAACACAACACGAGCCCACAAATTTGTCTTAAAATATGCAGGTGGGCCCGCCCAAAACTCGAGGAACGAGTAGTTTTGGGCCCTTAGCTCAGTCGGTTAGAGCGCCAGCCTTTTAAGCTGGGCGTCCTGGGTTCGAATCCCAGAGGGCCCACCATTTATTTATTCTTATTTTGTTCTTGCGGGCCTGCCCGCCGGAGCTGATAAGCGCAGGCGGGTATCGTATAATGGCTATTATCTCTGCCTTCCAAGCAGATGATAGGGGTTCGATCCCCCTTACCCGCTCCAGATTCCTAAATTTAGCTGAAATAAAAAAGCATCCTTTTCTGATCTGTACCCCAAAAAGTGGACACGAAAGTGTCTACTTTTTGTATTTAAAAGACAAATGAGTTATATTATTAAAAATAAATAAAATTATGAGTAAAAGAATTTTTAACAAAGAAC
>Ga0233431_1004093_pt1 | contig 16210 bp, 14 predicted proteins | sample SI_118_April2016_FD_179867 | JGI IMG/M metagenome (GOLD analysis project Ga0233431, IMG submission 179867) | Seawater microbial communities from Saanich Inlet, British Columbia, Canada - SI_118_April2016_200_MG | ecosystem: Environmental > Aquatic > Marine > Inlet | place: Canada: British...
GCGTGCAGATTACAATGGCGCGTTGCGAAGAGCGCAAATTTGCGATCTCATCACGTACAAGGCGTGCGCTTTCAGGGTCCATTGCGGAGGTAGGCTCATCCAAGAGCAGGGCTGGGGGTTGGTGAATCAGCGTGCGTGCCAGCGCCAATTTTTGCTTCATCCCTTTTGAGTATTCCCCAACACGTCGATTGGCGGCTTCTGCCAAACCAAAATATTCGAGAAGATGGTCGCTGCGTTTTTTGCGTGTATCTGCGTCCAGTTGGTAGACCTTGCCAAAAAAGTCGAGATACTCCACAGCTGTCATTCTCAGGTACAAACCATGTTGTTCAGTCAGCACGCCCACAGAAGCGCGTACCTGCGTTGCTTCTTTTACGACATCATATCCATTGACACGTGCCCAGCCCTCGGTGGGACGCAAAAGTCCAGTCAACATCCTTATCGTTGTTGTTTTGCCAGCACCATTTTGACCAAGCAAGGCCAAAATCTGCCCGGCTTCCACATCCAGCTGAACTTTATCGACAGCTACAAATTCGTTAAATTTTTTGCTAAGGCTTTCTGTTTGAATCATCTTTTTTGCCTAAAAAATAGAAACACCACTATCATTATTGCATTGGTCAGGATAGCGGTGCAAGGAAATATGGTCAATCAGACAAGAGTACTTTAAAAATGTTTATGCGCCTGCCTGCGAACATACCAAATACGCTGCAGAGCTGTAAAATTTGCCAAAATCGCAATGATCCACATGGCGATAACCGGGAAATTAAAAATCAATCCTGGCGCTAAAACCAAATATCGCTCTACGCGTGTTAATGCGCCGATTTTCGCATCAAAATCGAGAGCTTCTGCCTTTGCACGCGTATAAGATACCAAGATCGATCCCGATGCAGAGGCAAAAACCAGCATGGCAGCTAAAGTATTGTTTTGTCCCAGAAAATGATAGAGTAGCCCCGCGAATATGACCAATTCTGAGTAACGATCAGTGACCGAATCGACAAAGCCACCAAAGTCTGTCGGCTCACCACGAAGGCGCGCCATCGTTCCATCTAGCGCGTCGATAGGCCACATTACTAAAACGATCAGACCTCCCCAAAGCATATCGCCTTTGGCAAGAAAAAAAGCAGCAACGATATTACCGACTAAGCCCAGCATCGTCATTGTATTAGGCGTCAGACCAATTCTATTCAAAAAAGCGCCAATTGGATCAACCGCCCATTTGAATAGAGAACGCATACGGTCGGTAAATGAAACTTTTTCAGTTTTTACAGTATTTTCCACAAAGAACTCCGTTAAGTTTAAAAGAGCTTTGTACCCTACTAAAACATAAAAAAATGGCGAGTGATTTATCCCATTTTCATATTTCACGCTTCACTCGCCATCACCGTTTAGATCACAAAGTCTCAAAATTTGGTCAAGATTGCCCTATCATACTACATTAGTCACCCTCTGGCGCAATCAGCACATCGCGCTCACGCCCGCCACCTAGCGCAGGCCCAACAACGCCCATTTCTTCCAGAGTATCCAATAAACGTGCTGCACGTGGATACCCGATCCGCAAGCGACGCTGCAAAAGGGATGCTGATGCACGCTGCGAGTTTTGGATCACATCTATAGCCTGTTCGATCAAACTCTCATCTTCATCTACATCTGTTTGGCTTAATAATTGCTCCCAAGGAGCGCGTTCATCTGCACCGGAACTTCCCTCACGCCAATAAGAAATGACTTTATCAATTTCTTCGTCTGTGATCATTACTCCCTGCAAACGGGATGGAGAACCCGCCTCCGGACTCAAATAGAGCATGTCTCCGTTTCCGAGCAGATTCTCGGCCCCAACACTATCCAGCACAACCCGCGAATCAACACCAGATGTAACCGCAAAAGCGATTCGCGCAGGGAAATTTGCTTTAATTAACCCTGTCACAACATCGGTGCTTGGACGCTGAGTTGCCATCACCAAATGGATTCCCGTTGCACGCGCCATTTGTGCTAATCGCACAAGATTATGCTCAGTCTGGTCTGGTGCGTGCATCATTAAATCTGCCATCTCGTCAATTAATACAACAATTCGTGGCATTGCAATGCCGTTTTTGCGGCGCAGAACTTTACGATTGTAAGTACGGATATCTCGTGAGTTTTCTCTTTCGAGGAGTTTGTAACGCTGCTCCATTTCAACCACAACCCATCGCAAAACGCCCTGAATACGATCCTTATCCGTTTCCACTTTTCCATAAAGATGCGGCAAGCCATTAAAACGGATCAACTCAACCATCTTTGCATCGATCATTACCAGCCGTAAATCGTCTGGGGAATTGTTGACCGCCAAAGATGTCGCAATAGAAGTAATACAAACTGATTTCCCTGACCCTGTTGAGCCTGCAACCAAGAGATGAGGCATCTTCCCTAAGTCTGCAACAACGGGATGTCCAGAGACATCTCTACCCAATGCAATTGCCAAAGGAGAATGCACTTTATGAAAAGCTTCTGACTCTAGAATTGAGCGTAGGCGAACAACATCAACACGTGCATTAGGCACTTCTATCCCGACAAAGGGGCGACCGGGTACAGGGGCTTCGATACGCAAACGCTCTGCTGAAAGAGCTAGAGCTAAATCTTTTCGTAAAGCAGCAATTTGGGAAACGCGTACTTTCAGCAATTGCTCCTCATCTTCATTTGTGCTTTTGTCTATAAAACCAGGCTGAACGGCAAATTGAGTAATTGTAGGACCAACCCGAAAACCAATCACCTTTGCAGGGATACCGAATTCATCGAGGGTTTTTTCTATCAGCCCTGCGGTTTGATTAATAGTTCGCTCATCTAAACGAGATTTCTTCTCATCAAGCAAAAGCTTCAACGGAGGCAAACGCTCATCACGCGGACGCGGCTTTGCAGGGCGCTCGTCTTCTTTTTTTGGCATAGCAAGTGATTTGCGAAATCCCGGCGGAAGTTTCACCTGAGGCTTTTTGCGTGTTTTCTTCTCTTCTTCAACAGTTGCCTCTTCTGCGGGAGCTTCTTCTGTTTTTCTCTCACTGCCGCCTGCTATACGCAGAAGCCAATTTTCAAGTTTTTGCCAAAGATTGAAACCCGTCATTGCAGAAAAAAAAGAGCCAAAGATGAAAAAAAATGTGCTCCCGGTAGGGGTGATCAATTTTGAGATGAATTTATCCAAGCCCCAGCCTAGTTTGCCACCGCCGTAACCAATCTCTACATTCTCCAGAGATCGCCCTCCTATAACAGTCAGCAAGCCCAGGGCCAGGAAGGCTGCTGATTCCAGAGCAAAGATACGTCCCCATGGCAAAGACTCCTCGGAGCGACGCAAAAGCAGGAGACCGACCATCCCAAGCGAAGCAATGGCAAGATAACTACCCCAACCAAACCACTCTTCAAGAAAAGCTATCCAAAAAAGAATAAATGCGCCATCTTCCATTGCTCCTTTCGTAAAACCGAGTGATGCCAGCAGCGAAATCAAGGCAAAAGCGAGGATAAGCACGCCCCCAATATCGCTATAAAAACGTCCGAAATGCAGATTAAGTGTCGCTATGCGGTCAAGCCAATCTTTTGACTCTGGAGGAGTTTTCTTAGCCATTATGTCCTTCAAGTACTAAGCTGAGGCCCATACGTTGTTTTCTTGCGTCTATTTCTAAAATACGTACGTCTATCTTTGTTTCTTTTTGAAGAAGATTGCGCTCGGAAGGCGGAATTTCAGAGCTGTGAATTAATCCCTCTATGCCTTCTTCGAGGCGTGCAAAAACACCGAAAGAAACGATGGCTGTCACTTCTGCTGGGACTATTTGCCCCCGTTGATATTTCTCATTAATTTTCTCCCACGGATTGTCGTAGAGACGTTTCAGGCTAAGTGCAACCCGGCATCGCTCCGGGGAAAGGCTTAGGATCTGCACCCGAATCTTTTGATTCACCTGGACAATCTGGCCAGGATGCCCAACTCGCCCCCAAGAGAGTTCCGAGATATGAATAAGTCCTTCGACACCACCAATGTCTACAAAAACACCGAAATCGGTAATATTGGTAACTTCTCCATCTATAACTTCGCCCTGTTTTAGCGCATTAAAGAGCTCTCGTCGCTGGCCCGCCCCAACTTGTGCGGCGCGCTCAGAGAAAACGGCTCTGTCTTCTTCTGGTGTACACTCGATCAATTTGAGCTTTAGAAGCTTCCCATGATATAAGGCAAGACTATCTTCTTTTTTTATCTCATCATTATTATTCGATTTTAGCAAGTGAGAGTATGGGACAAATCCCTTTAGCCCCTCACCCTCTACCAAAAGGCCACCATGATTATGCGCTACAACCTCTAATGAAACAATGCCGTCCTCTTCATAAAGTTTTTTTGCCTTCTCCCAATCATGAGAAAGATTCTTCTCATCACCAGTTTCTGAGATTGCTTCCTCGAAATAGCTCTCATCCGCTAAAACGGAGGCCCACCAGCCTTCTTCATTCTTCTTCATCATTGCCCTCACCATTATTAACTTGTCTACCTATCTTCTTTAGCTTTTGCTTCCATCACTAAAACCATCTTGGCGACTGCTTCTACAGCAACACGCTGTTTTCGATATAAATCTGCTTCTGACATCGCCAAACGAGCAGCAACCTCGCGCACTTTATGTCCTTCAATAAACTTCATCTCAAGGATATTATAGAGCACCCACTCTCCAGTAAAACCGCGTTTTCCCTCGGGTCGGATATTCTCTACACCTTTGCGTAAAATTGCCCTAAGTGCATTGGTTGCATTTCCATCATGCTCTGTGCGCTCCCGGCGCACGACATCCAAATCCATGAGCGGACTCCCGCTCAACTTTGGGCCTCCCCAATAATGGCTCAAAGCATCTTTAACCCAATTTGCCAAATCCCCTTCGGGTGGGAGTGATGCAGACAACATGCTTGCCTTGCTATCGTAACGACCAGAAGCTCGCCAACGTTGCAAGGCTTCTGCCTGCGGCTGCAAATTTTGCAGGGACTGAAAAACAACCTGCTGCAACTGGCGGTCTTCTAAAGCAAGAGTGGCTCGATCTGCTAAAAGCCACAGCGCTTCTCTTTGATCGTCATCAATTTTTTCAAAAGATTGGTGAGCAACGCCTAAAATCCCTAGCAAGGGTGGAATTTCATCTCTGTCAAATTCCCCTTTGCGTTCGCGTAAGGGCAATATCCAAAAATCACCCCAGGTAAACTCCTGGCGCAGTTGACCCTTTTCTATTTCAGGCACGCGTAAAACATCAGGGAAATTCTCTTCAGGGAGCATATTTTTGCTTCCCGCCATTGAGACCAGCGCTAAATCGTTTCCATCTAGCGCAGCGATAAAAGCAGAAGGGGATTGTAAATGATCGCGCACTGCAGCCAAAACGGCTTCGAGAAATTGTTGCAGGTCATTGCGCGTTAACAGACGCTCTTCTATATTTTGTAAAAGAAGCAACTCTTCTTTATCTCCACCAAAAAAGAGATTTCTTTCCCACAAGGGTGCAAGAATCGTGATCGTATGCTCTATTAACAGAACGCTCAAAATCATCGTCAGAGGGACAAAAGCAGAATAAATTTCTCCTGCATATAGCTCACCTCCACGCCGCACAAGCGTCATAAAACCTAATGTTAGTGAGGCGGTCACAGGTCCACGCAAAATCCACTTAAAAAGACGAATTTTTACAAGGCGATCGGGCCATGAAACACCAAAAAACGCAACGGCATAAGCCATTACTACAACCAATCCGCCAACCAAAAGGTTGATTGCCAAGGCCGACCCCCAAAAAAGAAAAAGATGTTGTGAAGCAAAGGAAGAACCATACATCAGGTAGGGATAAGAACCTAAAGCTGGCGCTGTTGCCCCTGCCATCAAATACAACATGCGACGGCGCCCTGAGCGTGTAAGCATCTGTCGAAAAGCGCGAACAAAATTCACCCACGCCCAAATCATCACCACCAAATAATAAAAACTGAAAACTTCTGTCCAAAGAGTACGTTCCAGATGAGGAGCAGGCTTTCCTTGCGCAACAAAATCGCCTAATAAATAACCATAGCCTAATAAAAGCAAAAATCCCGCCGAAAAAACGTATATCAACCGAATAGCCTGTCTCCTGCGTCCGCGCGAGGGCATCCCCGCTGTAACAAGCAACGCGTCAGAAAGATGTAAATAGGCAGCAGGGAGAAAAACGATTCCAAACCATTGCAGACGCAGCAAAAGCTCCAATCCCCAATTTGGCACGGTGTCATTTTGCATCGCCTCGGCAGTAAAAACAACCACCACGCAAAGCAAAATCAGCGCAAAAGAACGTGCTACTCTGTTTCGTAAATTAAAAGTTAAGGCATAAAGAAATAACGAGAAAGCTGTTATTGCCACCCCAGCCGTTAAAATCTCGTTGATTACGCGCATTCCCGCCAATAAATTTAAATTGACCGTCCAACCATTAATCATTAAGTGCCTCTAAAGTCGCACTTCGTTAAAATTCTTTCAATAGCTTTCCAAAAAACAAAGCAACATCTTTCGTTGCATAATAATGCTCATTATAGCCGCTAAATTCAAAACCCATTTTTTTGACAAAAGAAATGGCCGGATGATTTTTGGATGACATCTCTATGAAAAGTTGAGTATATTTCCGTTCAAGCGCCCAGCCTTCTACAAATTGGATCAATCGGGTCGCTACGCCTTTTCGGCGTGCTTCCGTTAAAATGACAAGGTCGAGCACCCAAATAGATTCCGCTGTTCCTTGCTCCAAAAAGCGGATATACCCCAAAGGTATTCCTTCACTGACCGCTACAAAGGTGCGCGAATTCTTCTTCCACTCATCTGCCAGCGAAAAATGGTCACGCGGATATTTGACCCGCACCGAGCGTGGCAAACGAACTTCGCGCAAAGTGATATTCACTTCACCGGCTTCTTTGCGCAAATCTAATTGCCAAACATAATTACTCTCACAAGTATGGTCTAGCCCAACCAAAGCTATAATATCAGCAGAGAGGGCTGACCGAACTTTAATATCTATGCTCATTCTTCTTGACCAATAACACGAACTTGAACAACACAAGGCTCAAGAGCCTCGCCTAAGTTGTCAGTCAACACCAAACGAAGCTGGTAATCTCCAGGAATAAGTTCGCCTGTGTCCAATCGGCCCAAAATATCATCATGAATAACATCTCTGCCGGCATAGACCGTTGACCAATTTTCTTCTCCTATTGGCGAAACTTCAAATTTATAAAAACCAAATTTAGGAATATCAACTGTTCCTACCAAATCCACAATGCCGTTCAGGTTTTCTCCCGGCACAGGAGAATCGATGATCAGCTGACTGGGAATGCAACCTTCGCTAAAATCTTCTGATTGCGGAAGAGGGCGCGCCTCTATTGTCGCTGCCATTTCTGCGGATATGGTACCTGTAGGTGTAACAAGCAAATCCACTGTTGGGGTCGGGATAAATGCTGAAGCTGGCATCGAAGGCACGATGAATGATGCAAAGATCAATTCTCCTAAAAAGAGAGCAACCCAAAACACGTTCGCCGCGATAGCGCGGGCAAAACGTCGCTGTGAGATCTGACGTTCCAATCCAAAAATTGCACTGCGCCATGCTTTCCATGAACGAAAGAGCCATCGCAAGAGAAAAACCCCACCAATGATCAGAATAAAGTATATCAATCCTTCATAGGTTGAGAGAAAAGCGTAAATCGGTTGCATAAAATTACGCGTTAAATGGCACGCAAGACCCCGCGAATAATCGTTTCCATTTTAGGTACAATTTGCTTACCTGCCTCGAGAACATCTTCGTGGCTCGCAACAAAAGAAAGTTCTGTATGGGCTTTATTGCTAATACCTGAAAGCCCCAAAACGCGTGTTCCACCATGGCGAGCGATGGAGACTTCAGTAACGGTGGACATACCAACGCTATCTGCGCCTATCATCTTGAGAAAACGTAATTCAGCGGGTGTCTCAAAGGAGGGACCACTCAAGCCCATGTAGACACCTTCGTGGATCGGAACGCCTTCGTCTTTGGCTATTTTTCGTGCCAGATCGAGCAATTCGGGGTCATAGGCTTGCGTCATATCAGGGAAGCGAGGACCAAATTCATCGAGATTGGGGCCGTGAAGCGGGCTATTCCCAATCAGACCAGGGAAGTTGATATGATCGGTGATGAGCATGACATCGCCAGGTTTGTGTTCATCTGCGATCCCACCAGCGGCATTAGTAACGATCATAATTTCTACGCCCAATCGCTGCATGACACGCACAGGCAAAGTAACTTGCGACATTGTGTATCCTTCATAAAAATGGATACGCCCTTGCAAGACAAAAACATCTTGTCCTTCGATTTGGCCAATCACCAAACGACCCGCATGACCTTTTACAGTTGAGATAGGCCAATGGGGCAGATCTCCGAAAGGGATCGAGACCGCATTTTCTACGCTTTCTGCGAAGTCGCTTAAACCAGAGCCCAAAATCATCCCCACGCGCGGTTTGGTATCCACTCTAGAAAGGATTTCAGCAACAATTTCGTCGATATCTTTGATAGTGATGTTCTTTTGCATGATTGCCTCTTTTCTATCCCGATTTTCAGTGCTCTCACCATAATTGTAAAGCCAGAGAGGGATAAATGCTTTAAATTTTCGTTCTTTTATATGAGCACAAATTATATCAGAGAAAGGTTTGCTAGTTCTTTTTAGCACGCATTAAATTATGAAAAAAATGCTTACTCACCCCTCAAAGAGAAACCGCCGATCTGTGCAGATCGGCGGAAAATCAGTCGGGATGGTGGGATTTGAACCCACGACCTCGCCGACCCGAACGGCGCGCGCTGGCCGGGCTGCGCCACATCCCGAATAACGGCGTGATTATAATGGCCTGATTTCTTTTTGGCAAGAAGGCAAATGTTAAAGAATTAGGACTATAGAACTGACTGGTTTTTTTAAGATTTGGGGTATAATGTGCAAACCTTAAATTAATTGCTTATTTGCACAGGGGCAATTCCCCTTTTTGGATACCATAAGATGTCAGGCACAAAAAAAATTGACGCTACAGTTTTAATAATAGAAGGAAAACATGCTGATTTTCCTTCTTTTACTATCCCTCTCCAAAAAAAGGGGTTTGATGTACGTGCTGTCAAAAGCGGGAAAGAGGCAACAGATAATCTTGAAGATATCGCTCCTGATATCCTGGTTGTCAATGCTGCTTCTATGCGCAGTAGCGGTGTTCGCATCTGCAAAAAAATACAAGAGCAAGATGAAGACCTCCCTATTATTCTTATCGTAGACCCCGAGAAAGAGATCAGTGACGATGTCGCAAGCCTTGTTCTCTACCATCCCTTCACAATTTTAAAACTGACAAATCGAATTATGCCCTTGCTTCCCAGCGATGGGAATAATGTTTTGCACGTTGGCGCAATTCGCCTTGATCTTGACCGAAAACGTGTTCGTTGTCTGGGGCAAAATACTCGTTTGACTCCACGCTTGATGGTGCTTTTGAAGGCATTAATGGAATCTCCCGGCGAAGTAGTTGAGCGCGAAGAACTTTTCAAGAAGGTCTGGGAAACTGAATATACTGGCGATACGCGAACCCTTGATGTTCATATTTCCTGGCTGCGTAAAGCGATAGAGCCTGACCCAACCAAACCCAAGCTCTTGCGAACCATTCGCGGGGTTGGGTATCGACTGGATCTTTAGAGACGATTTTAGGGTCGTCTCTTTTTTTTGACGGAATTAGCCCTCTTAGCAAGTTTGTGCTTGCAAAGAAAGAGAAAATTAAAATCAAGCGCCCACACATTTTATTTCAAATAATTTTTAGAGAAAGTATTCAATGAACCGAATTTTTTTTGGTGACAACCTCCCGATTTTACAATCATTCCCTAGCGAGTCTATTGATCTCATTTATATTGACCCTCCCTTCAACACCGGGAAGGTGCAAAAATTAACACAAGTCAAAACGCTGCAATCAGAAGATGGCGATCGCGTTGGCTTTCAGGGGAAAAAATATGAGACAGTGGAACTCGGCACAAAAGCTTATGGAGATTCTTTTTCGGGAAAAGATACGGAAGAATCTGCAAAAAACAATGCTTATCAAGAACTCGCTCCTGAGGCAAGCATCTATTTCCTAGAATCTTTTCTGAGACCAAGATTGGAAGAGGCCTATCGCTTATTGAAACCTCATGGCTCCTTGTACTTCCATATTGATTATCGCGAAGCTCATTATTGCAAAATCTTGCTAGATAGTGTTTTTGGGCGAAAAAGTTATTTAAATGAGATCATTTGGGCTTATGACTTTGGGGGGCGCTCAAAATCGAAGTGGCCTGCCAAACACGACACAATTTTCTTTTATGTAAAAAATCCGAAGAACTATATTTTCAATACCGCTGATATTGACAGGGAACGCTATATGGCACCTGGTCTTGTGGGGCCCGAAAAAGCAAAAAAAGGAAAATCGCCAACAGATATGTGGTTTTCATCTTATGTAGGAAAAAGACCCACCGATATGTGGTGGCAAACCATAGTGCCAACAAACAGCAAAGAACGTGTAGGTTATCCTACTCAAAAACCAACAAAATTGCTGGAGCGGATTCTGAAGGCATCATCTCATAAAGGAAGCGTTGTACTTGATTTTTTTGCAGGAAGCGGCTCGATGGGTGAAGCCTGTTTGAAATTGAAAAGAGAATTTATCCTAATGGATAGAAATCCACAGTCTCTTGAAGTCATGGCTAAAAGATTCTCTGGCGTAGAGAATATAGAATGGATAGCGTTTGATCCTCTCCCCCTGCAAGTAAAAAGCAACGATTATGTATTAGAAAAAATAAATAATGAAGTAGACACTCCAGAGCTAAGTAAAGAATTTCAAGAACTTGCTGCATCAGCGAGTTATCTGCAAGAAAATTTTGAAACCAAAAGTGAACAGTGGAAGAACAGCCCTTTTGAATGGCTTCGCCAACTTTCTGCTCGACAAAAAGGATCACTAGGAAGGATTCTTATTTCCTCATGGTGCGAAAGCAAAGGACTTGTTGTTGAAAAAACAAAAGATTCTAGCGAAAATCTTGAAATAAAAGGTAACAAGATAGCATTAAAATTCTCAACATTATGGACATCAGGAATTTATAAATTTCAACAAATTAGAGAAGAGGGATATGATTATGTGCTTTGTTTTGGAATATCTCCCTTTGAAGCCCATGCTTGGGTTTTCGAGCGACAATATGTACTCGACAATGCCAGAAAACAACACAGAACAGGAAAGGGAGCAGAGTATTGGATTAGTGTACATCCCCAAATCCCCAAAGAATGGACAAAGAAAGGTGGAGGCTCACTAGATAGTGCTCTCCGCATACTACGAAAACTAATATCCAAGGGAGAGAACAACAATGATAACGGAAACATCGCCTGACTTTGAGCTACTTTCATCTGCTGCAAATTTCTTAAAAAAAGATTTTCCAACTAGTAATCCTGCATGGAAAGATAGCCCTTTTGAGTGGATACTAAAACTCCCATCAGCCTCTAAAGGAAAACTTGGGCAGCGCTTAGTATTTCAGTGGAGTGCATTAAAAGGCTTACCTGTAGACAAAAGCCCTGATTCTGAAGCTGATATGCTAATCAATGGACGAAGAGTCGAAGTGAAATTTTCAACTCTATGGAAAGCAGGCTTTTACAAGTTCCAGCAAATCAGAGATCAGAACTATGAGTTTGGCGTTTTCTTAGGCATATCTCCCTTTGAAGCTCACTGCTGGGTAATTAGCAAGAAAACTCTCCAAGAATTTGTAATCGGTCATATGGGACAACACACAGGATTATCAAGCTCCGAAACAGCTTGGCTAACGGTTAATCCTAAAACCCCTCCTGACTGGCTATCAACTAGCGGCGGGAGTTTAGAGCAGGCATTTAAAACACTAAAAAACCTAAGTACGCTACGACAAAAATAAAAAGAAAAAATCCTTCCGCTTAACGGTATAATAACGCCCATGCAATCACAAATTATCGGTATCCGTTTTACCGCCATCGGTAAAATTTATCACTTTGACGCTATGAACGTGCCAGAAATTCAACTGGGCGAACACGTTATCGTAGACACTGCTCGTGGAGACCATCTTGGCGAGGTTGTTGAGAAACCTGAAGAGTCTCCTAAACAGAATACTGGCGGCTGGAAAAAGGTTCTGCGTCGCGCCACCCCTCGAGACCTGCTTCTTGCCCAAACCTGGAAAGAAAAAGAGACAGAAGCTCTCGTCGACTGCCGTGAAATTGCCAGCAAGATGAAACTCCCCAATGCAAAAATTATCAAAGCTGAGTATAACTACAACGGTTCACGCTTAACCTACCTCTACAGCCATGAGGGCGACAAAAAAGTCAACCTGAATAAATTGCGCAACGCCATGCAAAAAAAACATGGTCAAACGCAGGTTGAGATGCGCCAGATCGGTCCGCGTGACGTAGCCAAAATCATCGGCGGCCTAGGTGCCTGCGGTCAGGAAAAACGTTGCTGCACAATGTATCTAACAGACTTCAGCCCTATTTCCATCAAAATGGCAAAAGCACAAGGCATCTCCCTTGCGCCATCTGAAATCACTGGCATGTGCGGCAGACTGCGCTGTTGCCTCATCTACGAATACGAAGCCTACGCAAAAGCACGAAAAACGCTCCCCAAACGCAAAAAACGCGTAGTCACACCAAAAGGCGAAGGGAGGGTCATAGACCTAAATCCGCTTACTGAAACCGTTGTCGTTCAACTAGACGATGAGGTACGCGGTGCGCGACACTCCTTCCATCGTGACGAAATCGAACCCTGGGACGAACGCGAAGCCTTGCGTCGTAAAGCCGCAGAACCCTGTGGAGAGAATTGCAACTGTGGCAATCACGAAAACCAAAAAGAAAATGCCGAAGCTCAGTCCGGATAGCTGGGAAAGCCCGCAAAAAATCCTTGTCATCCTTGCACACCCTGATGACCCAGAATTTTTCTGTGGTGCAACATTAGCACGCTGGGCACAAGCGGGACACGAAATCACCTACTGCCTACTCACTTGCGGGGATAAAGGCAGCAGCGACCCAAATATCTCGACGGATGAACTCTGTCAGCGCCGCCACAAAGAGCAGAAAAACGCAGCCAAAATAATCGGCGTGAAAGAAGTACATTTTCTGGATCGCCCGGATGGTTATCTTGTTCCCGATATGGAGACACGGCGCATGGTGACGCGCGCCATCCGCCAATTCACTCCCGATATCCTTGTCACCTGTGACCCAACCAATCTCTATCCAAGCGAAATCTACCCGCTTAACCATCCCGATCATCGTGCCGCTGGACAAGTTGTGTTAGACGCCGTCTTTCCCGCTGCAGGTAGCCATCTATTCTTTCCGGCGCTACTCAAAGAAGGATTTGCCCCCCACCGCCCTGATGAAGTTTGGATCAGTTTAACCAGACAAGCCAACACCGTTGTTGATGTCACCGATACTTGGGAAACGAAAATGCAAGCCATTTTGGAACACAAAAGTCAGGTCAAAGACCCATCTGCTCTGATAGAGAGGATGCACAAACGCGGCGCGGTCAAGGATAGCCCCAAAGAAAATCCGTGCTACGAAGAACATTTCCGCGTTATCCGCTTGAGACGATAAAGACAGAATAGAAATAACTTACAACCTTGCGAAGGTTTTGAACCTTCGCAAGGTTATTTAAAGGAAAAAATAATGACCGATTTTCTTTCCAGAGCCGAAGACCTTTTCACCTACACTCAAACGCTGCGCCGAGATTTTCATATGCACCCGGAGTTGGGATTTGAAGAAATCCGCACAGCAGGGATCGTTGCCAAAGAGTTGCGCGCACTTGATCTTGAAACAACAACTGGTGTCGCCAAAACCGGCGTTGTCGCACTGCTTGAAGGCGGAAAGCCTGGCCCTGTTTTGCTTCTACGTTTTGATATGGATGCTCTTCCCATTACAGAAGAAACCGAGGCAACATACGCATCAACCATGCAGGGAAAAATGCACGCTTGCGGGCATGATGGGCATGTCGCTGTAGGCTTGACGGTAGCAAAGATGCTGAATGAAGTCCGCGACGATTTAGCAGGCACAATAAAGTTTGTTTTTCAGCCCGCAGAAGAAGGTGTAGTGAATGAACACGGCCGAGGTGGCGCAGAACAAATGATGGTTGAAGGCGTTTTAGAAAACCCCAAAGTAGATTGTGCCTTAGCGTTACATTTATGGAATAGCAAGCCTTTCGGTTGGCTAGGTATTGGTACAGGTCCCATTATGGCTGGCGCAGAATACTTTAAGATTACAGTATTTGGGAAAGGCGGACATGGAGCGATGCCGCAAGTTACTGTCGATCCCATTGTCGCAGCAGCCGAGATCATAAGTGCATTACAAAGCGTGGTATCGAGAAATGTTAGTCCGCTAAAACCTGCTGTTTTAACGGTAGCAAGTATACAGGGGGGCGAGGCGTTCAATGTTATCCCACCAAAAGTTGAAATGACGGGAACGATCCGTACTTTTGAGCCAGAAGTCCGCGAAATGGTCGTTCGACGCTTTGATGAGATCGTCAAAAACACGGCAGAGGCAATGGGATGCACCGTCGATCTTGAACGAAGAAAAATTTCTCCGGCAGTGATCAACGAGGCAAAAATAACGGAGAGTGTGCAAAAAGCGGCGCAAAGGCTTTATCCTGAGACGGAGATTAACACAGAAAATTACCTGACAATGGGCGCAGAAGATATGTCTTTTATGATGGAGAAAGTGCCAGGCTGCTATTTTTTTGTTGGGTCTGCGAATGATGAAAAAGGCTTGAATTACGACCACCACCACCCTAAATTTGATATTGACGAAGCATCCCTGCCGCGTGCGGCAGCGTTGATGGCGGCTGCGACTTTAGAAGTCTTACAATCTAAATAAGTATGCGAAGAACACAAGGAGGTATTGAAGGATTACCAATAGTCATATTGTAATATGACTATTAATGACTAAAATGGTTCTTATAGACGCGCTCTTAGTAAAACGGAGGAGAAAATGAAAAAGAAGCTTTCTATCATACTATTGCTGAGTATCTCTATAGGAGTTATTTCTACTGGTTGCAAGCCTAAAAGCCCAGAGCAAATTCCGGAAGCAGATCAGCCAGAAGAACCTGTTGTGATTGTTGGCAGCGACCCAACAAAGCCATTACTACCAGATTGCGAGAAGGATTTTGAAACCCCCGTAATAATCTCGCCCACTAATAACGAGATCATTGATCCAACGCCACCATATACTTTCACTTGGTCAATTGCCTGCATTCCAAACAGGTACAATTTTGGGGTGTTTCTGCCTATATTTCCTGCTGGCAGTACCCAAAACGGCATCCAGGAAGCTGCGATCTTAGCTGAATTTTCATCAGACGCTCCAGAATATACCAGCAACAAAGAATTAGAACCTGCTACTTCTTACGTGTGGGGAATAGCCGCTATCGCTAATAACGGAGATGTAGGCTCCGCTGAAATCACAGGTTTTTTTACAACCGGGCCTGTTTGTGCCCCTGACGCACTTGTTGCGCCTAGCTTGATTTCACCAGCAAATGGAGCCTTTGAAAACGGAAAGGGTTGGGGCAATACCCATGAAGTTCACATAACGATCTCTTACCCTATTGAAGACTGTATACCTGAGTGGTATGAAATCGACCTTTCTCTAAACTCTGATTTTACGGGAGATGACGCGTGGAATGTCGGTTTTCCGGGCGCATATACTTATCTTGGTGATAATGGTCTGCATCTTATCGAGGACGACACCAACGATTTGGACAATTGCTTGATCTATTACTGGCGCGCGTGGGCAGTTGCAGGGGACATATCGGGTCCAGTAAGCGAAACCTATAATTTCCAAACAAATTTTGAAGATGATTGTCTACCAGCTTCTGATTTCAAAGGCATCAAGAATGCCAATTGCCGCAACAATCCATGGCTCAGTGGTAACGAAATTGGGATGCTTGCAATGGACGACATAGCCACGCTCTTGGGGCTTAATGGGGATGCATCTTGGGGATTCTTTAGACTAAAAAATGAACGAGAGTGCTGGGTGCATATGAGCGCAGTAGAAATACAACCGCCTGATTCAGTATTTAATCCCCTGCTATACCCTGTAATAGAGCATGATCCTCTGCCAGAATCAGAATCTACTGCGTAAAACGGTGAAAACGCACACCTTAAACGGTTGATGTCGCACAGTCAGCGGAGGAGAGAAGACTGGCGAAGGAATTGTACTCTAAGTGTTCGGCATACTCCGTTTTGCCCTGAGTTTTCGT
>Ga0233431_1004097_pt1 | contig 16198 bp, 14 predicted proteins | sample SI_118_April2016_FD_179867 | JGI IMG/M metagenome (GOLD analysis project Ga0233431, IMG submission 179867) | Seawater microbial communities from Saanich Inlet, British Columbia, Canada - SI_118_April2016_200_MG | ecosystem: Environmental > Aquatic > Marine > Inlet | place: Canada: British...
ATATCAAATAACTGATGAAGATACTGGTGAAACTATTTTAGTAAATCCACCAATAGATGTTGATGTTCAAGAATTAGCTAGGAGAATTGAGAATGAAAGAGAACTTGGTAAGGGAGCTTTAAATGTTATTGAAGCTGAAACTGAAGAAGAGTTTTGGGACCAATATACTCGAATAGTAGATGAACTTAATCCTTTATTTTTTTGTTCATATTCTGATTTTGAACTTAAAAGAATGCATGGGAGAACTTTTACACCTTGGGGATTATCACCAAAATTTGATTATTGGAACTCTAAATCAAGCAGAGGTGCTGGGTTTGCAGATTTTATCAACCCGCTACATTTAAATGCGGTATCAACTGGTGAAAGATCTCACTCATTGAGACAAAAAGATTTGATAAGTTTATTGAAGTCATTTGATATTGAGAATGAAAAATTATCAACTAGTGGATATGCAAGATTTCAATATTTAATTGGTGATCTTGATCCAGAAGGTTTATTTATGGCAGGACTTCAATGTCATGAAGATACAGATCAACTTAAACAACATATACTTGATAATTTGCATCTACTTTATGCAAATAAAGCTGTAATTCATGGGAGTTTTAGTTTTATAGATAGAATTTATACTGACAAAATGCTTTATTCATATCTATGGGATAGGATGCGTTTTGAAGTTAATTATTCTAGTCTAAAAAATGGGGATGTAAAAGAGCTAGCTAGAGGGTTTGGTACAAAGTTTTTTGTTCCAAAGAATTTCTTCATACCTAGTTCATTACCACATGCAAATCCTGAAAATTTTTCTGAAATGGCAGGAGTATATTTTGAGGATTTAGATTTTTTAGCTGAAAGATTTACAAAATATCTAGGAGAAAATTTCCATGCTAAATTTGAAAATATGTATAATATTGAAAGTTTAGGATTCAATCAAGAGTATCTAGATTTAGATAGGAGTGTTCAGCAAAGTCAGATGATGTCTCCATTAAAAGTTTTGTTGGAAATTGCTGATCACAATAACATCTATTTAGAAAGTTTGTTGGAGCAACCTAACTTGGAAATGGGTGTATATGACAGGCAAAAAAAAGAATATGATTATAAAAGGATGAGTTCAATTGAATTTGAAACGAAATTTGCAGATACTTATGGGATTCATGCACAAGATCTAATAGCTGAATTTGGAGACGATTTAAATTCAATGTTAAACTTAAGGAGAGTTATTGGGCAACACATTCATGCTTCAAAGGGACCTTTATTTGTTGCAAGAGATGGATTTGAAAACTCTACGTTTGGTTCAGAAAAAACTAATTTGTTTGTCTCTTGCGGGTTTTCTCCGGGTCATATTCCAATTGGATATTTTGATCGTGGAAATGCAAATGTGTCGGTAAATGGATCAAGACGAGTTGTTGTTGATTCACATAAATATGATCTAACTCATAAGTTTGGATTAAATCACTATGAAAAATTTTCATATGCAGCATCAGACGTGATGTCAGAATTAATTTTATTAGTAAATGCTTTTGAAAAACATGCAGAAAAGACAATAACTACGTTTAGAGTTGATGGACGTGAAAAAGAATCTCATGTTATTGCTACTGAAAATTTACAAGATGTTAAAGGTGGCCAATTAATTGCCATTGATGAACATGGTGCATTTATGGGTATAATTGCAAAGCAAGATGATGAATTTTATTTTTCAGATTTTGATGGTAATCTAATTGAAGGATATACTGTGCATGGTTCTAAATTAAGGACATTTGATAAAGAAATTGAAATTGGGGCAGAAGTTGATTTAATTTATTCAGAGAGTCAAGTTGTTGGATTTGTTCATTTTGGTGAAAAATGGAACTCTGTTTACAGTGTAGACAACCAAGGAAAATCTAAATTGGTTGGAGAAAGGAGAGGAGATGTTGATAAATTAATTAGCACTTTTGGATATGTGCACATAAGTGGGACTGGAGCGTTTAGGACAGACACAAAGAATCTGGTAGGTATTATTGAAGGAAAGGATGAAGACTTAAGAATAATTGGTTTTAAAGGTGATGAGGTTCCTTTTGTGATAAATAAAGGGAAAGTTTACAAGAATAAGCAAAAAAATGTTGGTGAAATAGTACTAGCAAAAGGTTTTGAAGCAAATTTGGCTTCTGATAATGCTACAGGAGTAACAGAGTTAACATCTTATCAATTGCTTCATCATTCGTCTTTGGTTACTGGGGAATTGCTTGAACAAGTTATTCATGATACTAGGAGGGATATAACTACTAATTATATTGAATCAGATGAGGTAGTTATGGATACAATTAATTATTTATCTTATTCTGAAAATGAACAAACTTATGTGGATATGGTTTTGAGTTTTTCTTCAAGAGTGCCACAAAAAGGTAAGAAACCAACTGGGGATGGGTTAGAAGATAAAGATTTTGTTTATAAAATGCAAGTTCCGTTAGATTGGTTGTTTGAATGCGAATTTGATTTACGAGATGGGGAAGGTAGTAGTGAAGGAGTTAATATTCCCTATATTCAAAAGGAAGGTACATCAGATGATTTATCTGCACTTATATTTAATAAGGTAAGTGAAAAATTAACAAGGGATTATAAATTCTATCAGGGAGTTAAAGTAGAAAAAGTTGAATTTGATTATTTATCTCCATTTGATCGAATAAGGAATGCAAAAGCACCTATGAAACAATTTTTAGAAGCTCATTTAAAACAATTTCAACTACATGATTCAAATGGGGATCATCCTGTTGTTAACAAAAATTATGTTACTTGGGACACTTTAAGAGTAGAAAATTATGGAAACGTATTAAAAGAATTTGGGTTTCCTGTATATGATGCTAAAACTGCTCTCTCAATGGTATAACTAAATTAAGTTCTATCCCCAACTTTTATAAATCCCTCGAGTTTCCAATTCTCTAAGAATGGTAAAGAAAGAAACTGTAGATCAACCAGAAATAAATATTGGATTAGTAGGTCATGTAGATCATGGTAAGACAACACTTACTGAAAGATTAAGTGGGAAATGGACAGATACTCATTCTGAAGAACTTAAACGAGGAATTACTATTAGATTAGGTTATGCAGATACAACTTTTGTTTTAACAAAAGATAAAAAATACTCAACTGAACGTGCTTCAAAAAAGGCAAAAGAAGAATATAAAGCTTTGAGAACCATAAGTTTTGTTGACGCACCTGGTCACGAATCATTAATGGCAACAATGCTTGCAGGTACAACTTTAATGGATGGTGCAATTTTGCTTATAGCTGCAAATGAAACATGTCCAATGCCGCAAACTAGAGAACATTTGATGGCTCTAAAAATTATTGGTATAGAGAATGTTGTAATTGTACAAAATAAAATTGATTTAGTTACTGAAGACGTTGCAATTGAGAATTTTAATCAAATTAAGGAATTTATAAAAGACACAGATTACAAAGACGCACCAATTATTCCAGTTAGTGCACAGCATAATATTAATGTTGATTTAGTCATTAAAGCTATTCAAGATATTATTCCAACACCAAAGCGGGATGTGAAGGCAGTCCCAAGATTAATGGTTGCTAGAAGTTTTGATATTAATAAGCCTGGAGACGAAGTTGACGACCTTAAAGGTGGAGTTTTAGGTGGAGCATTATCTCAAGGTGTTTTAAAAGTAGGAGACGAAATTGAAATAAGACCTGGTCAAGTTTATCAAGAAGCAAATAAGATGGTCCATAAACCAATCACAACAAAAATTGTTGGGATGATGACTGGTGGCAAGAAAGTAAAACAAATTATGCCAGGTGGAAGTGTTGCGGTTATGACAACACTTGATCCTTCAGTTGTTAAGTCTGACAGTTTAACAGGAAATGTTGTTGGTTATGTTGGGGATTTACCAAAAGTTTGGGATGAGTTTACTCTTGAAGTAAAGTTACTTGAAAGAATGGTTGGTAGTCAAGAAGATTTGAAAGTTGATCCAGTTAAAATGGGTGAGATGCTTTTACTTAATGTTAACAGTGCAGCAACAGTTGGGCAAGTAGTTAAATTAAGTAAAGATTTAGTTGACTGTAAATTAAGATTGCCAGTATGTGCTGATAATGAGTCCCGTGTTACAATTTCTAGGCGAATTGGAACTCGGTTTAGATTGATTGGGTATGGGATAATTAAAAGTTAGAATTCTTTTTTTCAAATAAAAGTTTTAGAACAAACAGTTAATCTTGAGTGTTGAGGAATGAAATGGCCCTAGATTCTAGGCCTTGGGCACTGCCCGGTATTTTATGTTTAGCCTCCAACTCATCTAGACCTGTTTATTCTAATTATATATAATGTATTCTGAATTTATAAATGTAATTAATATGCTACTAAGTATTCTAAAATTCAAGATAATGGGTGGTTAATGTATATGAATATACATAAAAGTATATTAATATATTAATTAATGTGTTTAGTTTAAAGATTCTATTGTAAATCACAATATTTATATATAATATAATTTTATACCTTAGTATAAATATATACTACGGTGATTAATATGAATTCAAAAGTACTACATTATCCAAGACTTGATACTGTATTGAATGTTGAAAAGGTTATAAGAGAGGCAGACATACCTTTGTCAAAAAATGAAATAGATAGGAGACTACCTAAAAAAATAATGAGGCCAACTCTTAATCTTATCCTAACATATTTGGAAGAAAGCGGGAAGATTACTTTTGCTAAACAAGGTATTATTTGGATATATTACAAAGATGCAAGTCCAAAATTAATGAAATTAATAAAAGAAGGGGTTAGAGTTCTTTAATATGAATGATGTTGAAGTCATTTTTGACAAAAATGCTTATTTGGAATATAAAAAATTGCAATTATTTGTTAATTCTCAAAAAAAATCAAAAACACAACCTTCATATAAACAACTTCTTGATTCAGTAAATCATGCAATTACTAATATACAAATAAATCATAATTATGGGGATTTAATTCCAAAGAAATACATTTCAATATCTACCAAAACTAAATATAATACTGACAAAGTATATAGAGTTCCACTGGTTGGGTATTGGAGATTATTATATACTATTGTGGGGGATGATGCAAAAATAATTGCTTTTATTCTAGAATTCATGGATCACAAAAAATATAATAAGGTCTTTGGTTATAAGGATAAATAAGATGTCAAAAAAACTAATTCCAAAATATGATTATGAACATAAATTAGAGCCTGAATTAATTGAGTTTTTGATTAGGATCGAAGATTTGGAAGGTGAAGAGCGTACTCAGAGTAGATTTATGCAAATGAAAGAACTTGAATGGCATTCAAATGTTACTGAGATTCAAAGAATGCAGAATTTTCAAATTGAACAGGTTAGTGAGATTAAGAGAAAAATCTTATTGGCAAAACGAAGGTTTATGTCAATAATAAGTGAGTTTAGAACAAAAGCGACATCTGACGATCTTAACAAGGTTAACAAGAAAGTTGATTATTGGAAACTTGAAGAATTCATAACTAAAAATGAATTTAATAGATTAATTCGTGATAAATTAAAATAAAACGAAAATATTTAAAAATTCACTATCTCAATCACAGCGGAGCTGTGGCGTATTGGCGAATTTTTTTGCTTTGCAACCAATATTTTCGAATATTTCAACTTAAATGAAATATCGCAGCAAAGCTGCGGGGTATTAAATTCAAGTTGTAATAAATTATTTAATAACAGCTTTAAGAGATTTAATAGCTACTTCTACCATATCATCATCAGGTTGTTTTGTTGTAATTTTTTGTAACATTAAACCTGGCCAGATAATTAATTTAACTATTGGATTTTTAAAATGACGACCTGCAAATCTAAGTATTTCATATGATACACCTGCAATTAATGGTAATAATAATAATCTTAAACCTAATCTTTGCCAATAATTTTGAACTGGAATTATTGTAAATATTATTAATGATGTTACAAATACTATTAAAATAAAGTTAGTACCACACCTAGGATGCAAAGTTGTATATTTTTGTACATTTTTAACAGTTAAAGGTTCCTTATTTTCATAACAATAAACTGTTTTATGTTCAGCACCATGATACTGAAAAATTCTTTTTATATCTGGAAGTCTTGAAATAATAAGTAAATATGCTAAAAATATCACAAGTCTAAGAACACCGTCAATTAAGTTAGACATGAATCCAAGATCTTTAGTAATAAATTTTGTAATAACTAATGGTAATACATAAAATAATAATATGGTTATTCCAATGGACAAACCAATAGTAAATGTCATTTCCCAATTACTTAGACTTTCTTCTTCTTCACCTTGGCTTTCTAATGCTGAGTATGAAATACTTTTGACTCCAATTCCAAGTGTTTCAACAAACCTAACTGTCCCTCTAATTATTGGGAGGTTAGCAAACCAGTTTTTATTAGTTTTAACTTTTATAATTTTTGTAGAAATCTTTTTATCAGGACGTCTAACACAGATTGCATATTTATCAGTTGAACGCATCATAACACCTTCTATTAATGCTTGACCGCCAATTGTGATTTCTTTAGAAGTTGCCATATTCGACATAGAAATACGGGAATTATATATAAATGTTTACTTGAAGTTTACTAAAATTATCATCGAAGTTTTCTAATTTCAATATTTGTGTTGTTAGTAGTTGGTCTGTAACCAAAATTAAATTGATCAATTGGAATTATTATTCTTTCTTTTTTATAAAATTCAACTAATCCGTGGGGAGAATCATCATCAGTATTTACTGTAAAAAAATTTTTTGAGTCAGGATTTTTACTAGGAATATTTTCAAAGAGTGATTGAGAAACGCCTAATGCTAATCTAAACATAAATGAGGCTATGTTTTCATAATTCCCTCCACTGTTTTTGTATTTAGGATCAACGAAGAAAGCTACATCATTTTTCTGTCCCAAATTTGTATTATCTTTTGAATCAAGAGGAAGATAACCCTTTGAGTGATAGATTGATTCAGATGGAATAGGTTCAATTGGAAAAGGAAAATAATCATTTGTTGGTGAAGCAAAATGAATAAAACCAACTAAATCCTCAGCGGGATTATATAATGCAAGTCTAACTGCTCTGGATTCATTTAAATCTGGGTGGTCCCATATTTCGTATTCAATGGTAAATTCTTCACTATCAATATTAAGTGATAATCTACTTTGGTCTCTTATCGGGTATTGAATTGGACTTGTAAAATTTTGTTCAGTGTTATTTACAAGATGTTTTGATATTTTCTTAATAAGAGACATTATTTGCCAGAAGACAATTTTTCTATATATAAAGTATTGTACAAAATTGTAATGTATGTGATAAATTTGTAATGCAAATTATGGGATTAAAGAAATAAAATTTGTAGTGATTACGACTCAAAGATAGTTTTCATTTTAAAATTTATATTAAATAAAGAAATACTTTTTTCAAAAACTAATTTATTTTGTGGATTAATCTTTATTAAGCCTGGTTTAACTAATTCTCCTTTATTTTTTTGTAATAATCCTTTGAATTTACCTTTTCCTTTTAACATATAATGAAATCTTACTTTATCTTTTTTTAATAGGTTTGACAAATCATATTCAATGTACAAAAAGGGGTATAATTCAAATTTGTTTGCTAAAGGTTTTTTGTCTAATAAACTAATTCCATTAAAAAGAATTCCTTGTTTAGCAAAATTTGAAGGATCCAACAGTGTATATAAGTCATATGATTTTATGTGGATATCTAAATTTGTTAGCAACTTAAGTTGTTTTTTTATCAATTGAGATTCATTTAATTGAGTCTTAAGGGGTATTTTCTGATATATAACTGCAATGTCAATGTCTGATGGATTACTATCATCCAAGGTAGATGAACCAAATTGCACAATGTCAAAAACATTATTACTAAATTTTAATTTGAGTTTTTTTTGCCAGAGTTTGTACATCTTGTTTAATCACCTCAGCTAGTTCTTTTGACATTACTTGAGAATAACTATCTTGGTAGAATTGAAAATCTTTGTCAATTAGGTTGTATATTTCTGGAAATTCTTTTTCAGTAGTTCTAAATCTATTTGTATGTGAAGATGGAGTTTCACCTGTTTTTTTATAAATAATGTAATCAGAGATGGCAATAAGTGCTTTAAAATACAAGACTACAGATGAATTATACCTTTTCTTTTCAAATTCATCATTTCCTGAATCATAGTATTCTTTGGTAGTTTTTATTAGAATTTCTTCTTTCATACCAGGTAAGAATTATTTTGGAATTTATATATTTTTTCATACCAGGTAAGAAATTAGTTAAAATATTGGTATCAATTCTTACTTGGTAAGAATATTATTTAAGTGTTAAACCTATATGTTTACAATTACTAGTATTAAGTTAATTATAATGTTTCACTATTTAGAATCAATTTTTTTATTTTCTGGTAAAAAATTTTCTTTGGAGGTTATAGATTTTCCAATTTCATTTTCAGTGTCTTTTCTTGCTCTACCTGCAACTTTTCCACCTCTTAAAGCAGCATCTTCAACTTCATTGTACCCTTGAGCATTTTCATTTTTTGTAATCTCAGTTGATACTCTTTCTCCTAACATTGAAAAAATCAATTCTAAGTCAGTCATGTGGTCTCTTAAATTTTCTCTTTTAAGTCCTTTGAATCTCTTGTATTCACTTGGAGTAAATCCAAATGTTGCTTTAGAAATTTCTGCTGTAAGAATTGCAAAATCAGTTTTATTTTTTATTCCTCTGGTTTTCCACTCTTCTGTAAGTTCATCTCTAATTATAATTCCTCTAACTCTTTTTTCAACCCAGTCATCACTGTATCCTTTTTGTTTATAAATTTCTTTCATACGTGTTTGGGCAAGTTCAGGATTTTGAATTTCTTGAACTCTATCATATCCAACTTGAGCAAGCCATTGTTTAAATGGTTCAGCTTTTTTTGATGGAATGGATTGGATTAGTCTGAATAATGATTTTGTATTTGCACAATCAGTGAACCTTTTCTTGCCATCTTTAGATGGAAGTTTCAACTGTCCGATATTTTCGGACACTTCAAAACCTTGGGAAATTAAATTTTTTTTAAGATCGGACCAATATTTTCTAGGTCTTGCATTTTCAGTTAGTATTTGTATAACATCAATTACGCTAAAGAACCATTCGTTATCATACCAAATTCTTCTTATTTCCTTATCTTCAAAGACAATTAATGCTTTATCATCAACCATGTTTATCAATAAGTTAAATTCATATATAAATTTCACGTAAGAATGTCTAGTGACTTTTTTTAGTCTAAAGATGATAATAGAATTAATTTAGTTTGTATTAAACCTATATGTTTAAAAAAAGACAACCATATGGTGATTACGACTCATTAATGACAATAAAAAAGAAAGATTTAAATATGTGTGAAAAATTTCTTTATTTAAGATGACAGTATATGCGCCTGTTGAAGCAATAGCACAACCTTATGAAAATGAAGGATTACTTGATGCTCGTGCAGAAGGCTTAGGACGAGATTTGGTTCATAGACTTGATGTTGGAGATAGAATTACTGATACAGCATCATCCGTACCACGTGTTAATTATTCTGCTGAAAGATTGGCTACTGCTTTAGGTTCTCAGACATTTCAAGATACATTTAATCTTTTTGATCCTGTAACAGCATATCATTTAGCATCATTAACAGATGCAAATGTGCTTATGAATGCATATGGGCTTTTAGGATATGAAATTAATCAAGCAGATTTAGAGATACGATTAACAGAGGATACTAAAAAAATAGCTAGCAATTTTGTTCATGCTAGAGGAATTTATGGATTTTTAAAAGAAGATTCTGTTAGAGCTCTTGATGCATTTGAAACATCAGCATATGGTATGGCAATAGAATTAAGGGAAATGCTTATTTATGATTTGCTAGGAGATGCAGAAGGACAAAATCCATTATATCAAACATTTTTAAATAATATGGCAGAATCAATGGCTCAGTATTTTGCTGGAGATAATGCAAGTAGTTCAGGGAGTGGATTACCTCCAGGATATAAACCTGTTGCATTGTTTTTATCTTTAGCTTTGGTTTTATCTGCATGTGGTACAGTTCCTCCAGAGAGTAAACCTACTGTTGAAGCTACAGTTACTGGGGAAGTTGTTCCAATACCTACACTGAGTACACCAACTCAAGCACCAACTGCTGTAGCATCAGCAACATCTCAGCCAACAATGGTACCAGCGTGTGGGATTATTAGTGGAACTTATTCAACTTCAACAGATGGAGCAAGTGGTGGTGCAAAGCAAGATTTAAGAAGTACTCAATTTGATTACCAAGATTTATTAGATAAAAGTACTGAATTACATTTGAGTTTAGAACTAGATTCTGTTACTTGTGAAGATGGAAGTATTCCAATCATTGTGTATAATCCTATAACTGGAGTTGACATAGAAGGTTTGCTGAAATATAACGGTGAAACTTGGGATACAATTATTAGTCTTAATCAAAATGGTAAAGTGGAAGTTCATATTGGAGAAACAGTTGAAACTATGCTTGATGATGTCCTTTTAGAAATTGATTTACCTGATTTATATGTTCATCAAAATGAAATTCCTGATATGGAATACATAAGTTCATCAGTTTCAGAAGATGGTTTACTTTCTGTAATGTATAGAAGTGAAGAAGGAAGAAGATTACTTGGAGATGATAATTTTTTTGTTTATGCTTGGCAAGAAACCGATACAGGTGAGAAAGTGGGGTTCTATTATCCTTTAAGTACAGTTGAAGATCGAGCAGATATTGATAAAATTGAATTGGCATTTGACTTGGATAATGTAGATCCCGAAAAAGAAGTTAATTTAGCATTATTTTATGCAAGTGATGAAGAAGATGGATGGAGCGATGGAGTAGATGACATACAACTTGGTGGATACTTAAAACTTTTACCTGGCACTGGTGGGAGTGGTGATGGTGATGGTGATGGTGATGGTAGCGGCAATGGTGATGATAATGTTATTGTAATTCCTTGGTAAAATATTAATTTGTTAGTTTTATTAATTTATGAAAAAACTTTTTAAATGAAAAAATTTATTAATTCTATAATTTAAATTCTAGAATGGATGAAAATTTATTTAAAAAATTTGTTTCTTGTTTTTGTTTTAGCAATTTTGTTTCTAAGTATAGTTTCTGCAAATAGAGTTCTTCCTTTAAAAATTGAGGATGAAGATGGAAACAATGTTTATAATGTACAAATTGTAGGTTACTATTGTGGTAATTCAGCATGTACTACTTCAAATGGGAAAGTGTGGGGAACTCAACCTATAAATAGTGGGTCAAGTTATCCTTTTAATTTGAATATCCCAACTGATGCCAAGTTAATGGTGTTATTTTTAAAAAATAAATATGGTACTATGGGGTTGCAACCATTAAAATATACTAATGGTATTCAATCAACAAGTACACTTGTTCCATTATCAAAATTCGATAGTTGCAAAGCTCCAATTACTCCAGCAGTTGCATCATGTGCTGAAGCTGGACTTCCGTTAAGTATATTAACTGATAGCGAACTAAGTGTGGTTACAAAAACATCAGTTTCTAGAGCTACAAGGTATTTTTTTCCATCAGTTTATTATGATTCATCCTATTCAGGTCCAAATTTTGATTATTGGATTACTGTTGACACTACTATGTATGCAACTGTTAAACCTCAAGGTTCATCAAGTTCAGTTACTGGTTTTCCTAAAATTGATACAGCTCGAATTTATCAAGATGATGTTCACAATTTTGACTTCACATGGGAAACCACAAAGAACACTCCTCCAGGTTACTACGACATAACTATGACGTCTACTGTAACTGATACTAAGTGTGATGATAATACTGATATTCCTGTTACTCAGACTATGACTGTTTATGTTGCTGAGTCATTTGATACTTGTAGAGCGGACGTTAAGAATTTTGCAATTAATGGTAACGTAGGATTGGGGAATCCTATTTCGTTTAGAGGAGAGAAATTAACGGTATTTCAGGATTGGGATCATACAGGAGTTAATTGTGAAATTAAAGGAACTTTAGTAGGTGGAGAAACTTTAGACTCTGAATATATATTTACAATTACAAATGAAGATACTGGCGACGTTGTTTATACTACAACAGGTTCACTTCCAGTAAATCCTGATTATAGTTCATACAATCATTTTAGTATTCAATGGGTTGCTGATGTTGCTGGGAATTATGAAGCTCAAGTTGAAGTTACAGCTCTTGATCCAGATAATAAATGTGGAAGTGCTGGGACATATTCAAGTGCTTCAACTACTTTTAACATTGGAGTTGATGCAGACCTAGATGACTATTTTTATGTTGATGGCCAGATTTGTAGCAATTGTGACTGTGATGATGATGATCCATTAATTAATCCAGGTATGCCTGAAATTTGTGACGGTATTGACAATAATTGTGATGGTCTTGAAGATGAAGATGGTGCATGTGACGAAGTTCATTCATTTTGTGATGAAGATCTTGATGAAGTGTTTTCAATGTCTCCAAAACAAACATGTATAAAAAGTGATCCAGGTTGTACTGTTTTAGAAGGGTGTCAGGCTACACCAGGGTTAGACTGTGATGATGATAATAATAAAATTAATCCTGAGATTACTGAGAAATGTGAGAATGAAATTGACGACAATTGTAACACAAATATTGATTGCGCTGATTCACAGTGTACAAATTTTTTCAAAGAATTATTTAATTATTATCCTTGTAAATATGTTAATAATTTAGATTATTGTCCAGATGGTTATATTGATTTGGATAAAACAGAACCTAACTGTGAATATCAATGTACTGTAACTGGTGGTGAAATTTGTGATGGTAAAGATAATGATTGCAATGGAGAGATTGATGAAGGAGTGTTAAATACTTTTTATGAAGATCTTGATGGGGATGGATTTGGTAATGAGACGTCTACAATTGAATCATGTGTAGTTCCAGCCAATTATGCAGCAGTATATGGGGATTGTGATGATTCTAGTTCAACAATTAATCCTGATGCTAATGAACTTTGTGACAATGTTGATAATAATTGTGAGGGTACAACTGACGAAGGATGTGCATGTTCAAAGGGCGACATAATTCCTTGTAAATCTGCAGGTGTTTGTTCTGACTATAAATTAATTTGCGGTCTTGATGGATTTGTTCCAGCATGTGACTATTCTGATATACCAAATTATGAAGAAACTGAAGTGTCTTGTGATGGACTAAATAATGATTGTGATGTTGATTCAGAAGGAAAATCATTAGCTGATGACTTGTCATATTGCTGTAGCCCACAACTAACACGAACCAGAGTGTGCAGAAGTGACCCAAAGTGTCCAGGTGTTAAAGGAGCTGAGACTTGTGTTGATTTTAAATGGAGTGGTCAATGTGTTGCAACTTGTGTTATTGACACTGATATTGATATTGTTCAAGCTACACCTGTGGATATAATTTTCCCAAGAAATGGAGAAGAGTATTCTATATATGATGAAGCAGAAAATAAACCAATAAAATACAAATATGGTGGTCAGGATCACTGTCAATACAAATTAGATAGTGGATTGTTTATTGGTATAAGGAATAGTACGACAATACCGTTTACATCCGGAAATCATAAATTTACTGTAAAATGTGGTAGTGATTCCAAAGAATCAAGTTTTAGTGTAATAAGAAAAACATCTAATGATATTGATACTGGAACTGATACTGATATTTTTATTGAAGAAGGAATCTCACAAGATATAGTGGACGAATCAGAAAAGTCACAAGATTTGTTTGAAGTTGACACAATATATGCTTTTGAAGATGGTGCAGTCATAATTAAACACACATTCACTCCAGACAAACCTTTAACTGATGCATCTTTATATTTACATATTCCAAAATGTTTAGCTAATTATACTGATGATATTGAATGGGAAACTAAATATGATGAATTAATTCTTGAAGATCCATTAATTGCGTGGCATTTTCTTGAAGTTAATGATAGAATTGATTTGTCATATAAAGTGCATGGAAATATGCCTGATGAGGAATGTTTAAAAAAAATAAAATTAATGGGGTTGGCTGATATTGTAAAGACTGAGGAGCCTAAAGGATTAGGTGTTATTATTTGGCCAATATTTGTTGTAATATTAGTTGCATTGGGTGCATTAATTCATCAGAGAGTAAACAAAAATATGCAAAAACCTCTCGATCTAAATACTAATTCTGCTGTTATTGTTGAACAGCAAAGCGAACAGGAAGGTATTAAGAATGGAATGCATAAACATCTTGAAGATATGAAGAAAATGAAATTTAAAGATAAGTTGGCAGCATATAATCATATGAAAACTTTGGGATTTTCAGAACAAGAAAGAGATTGGATTCTAAAAAAATTATAATTAAACATTTTGGAATATATATTCAATATACTTAATCATCATCAACTGTAAACAATCTTGAATCGTTTACTTTAAAGAGTCTAATTCTAGCACCAGCGTCAAGCCATCCATGTGCATAGTTAACTGCTGCAAATGCATTAATATAATCGCCTTTTGAATAAAAGTGCTGAGCATCACTATAATATCTAGACGCCATGTCAAAGAAATCTTCTGCTTCCTTTAATCGTTCTTGATCAAACTTATCTTTAGCCATATCAAGCGCTTCTTTAGTGATTGCAAAATATTTTTTTATTTTTTCATCTGTTATTTCTTTCATTTTTTATTTTCTTTATATTAAAGTTGACAGAATACTCAGATCTATAGATCTGGGATGAATGTCGACCTTTGATATTAGAAAATTTGACCAATAGTGAACACCGTAAAGTGAACGGTCAAATTTTCTTTACTTTAATTGAATTAATTTCTTTTTTATTTCATTACACACAGTTCTTTTTTTTTCAGTAGATGCAGTAAAAAGTTTTTTAATAATCATAGAACTTGATACAGTAAAAATGTAATTTAATTTAATTACACTGTTTTTAACAGCACCTTCACTCTTTAATAATGGAATACCATTCATATTTTTATTACTAGTTATTCCAGCAACCACGTAATTATTAAATTCTTCATACAATATTAAACCTGGTCTTTTTTTTACTTCATAGGTATCAGTATATTGGACATTTACTAATATGATGTCACCAGATTTATACATTTTCCCAGGCCTCGTCATCTGGATTATCCCATAATTCTTTCATTTTGTTTTGTTGGACTTTGTGAAGGAATTCATCATACTGATTAACTTTTGAAATGTTCTTGAATGTTTTTATTAATTTTTTTAAAAGTTCATTGTACGTTTGTCTAGGATATTCTCTAATATTTTTCAAAGAATTAACAACTGATTTTTCTAATTGAATTGTTGTAACGCCCATTATATATCACCTATAGGCAATATATAGTTCATTATATATAAATGTTTTCAAATATTTGGATTAAAATAAATTTTTACAAATCTTTAATTTGTATTCTTGGTAATAAAAGTGAATTGTCTTCATTTGGTTCTTGTCCAAGCAAAAATGATGCAACAAATCTAAGTTGTTTTTTATCTTCAATTGCCTGAACACTGAACACAAAATCAGCTTTGCCTTTTAATTTTTGTAAATGTATTGGCATATTTGAATCTATATATCTTGTGTACCAAGAAGCAAGTCCTGTTTGATAAACACTTAACCGTCTTTGGAAATTTTCAACTGTAATATTCTCATTAAGTTGACTATCTACAGAATCTTTTGGAAAATATTGGGCTATAAATTTGGATAAAATCCAAAGGTCATTATTACTAACCGCATCAATAATTGAAATTTTTTGAGTTTTTTCAGGGGTAAATGCTAATAAATGTTCCAATGGAATTTCATAAATATCTTTTGGTGTTTGGATAACTCCTTGTCTTTTTAATGCAAAATAAGGAACCATTTCTGCAAATCCAGGTCCAATGATAAAACTTTTTTTTGTTAACAATCTATGTTCAAGTAGATCAAAATCAAAATTTGTATCAAAAAATTCATTATCAATTAATCCAGTTGTAAGGTCATATGTTCGTCCAGTTACTTGAGCAATTAAACTATTGTATGTTTGATGATAAGAATCTTGAGTTGTTGAATTACTAAGCCAAAAACTAAAAGGTGCATGTGTTGAATTAGTTTGATATTTTGTAGCAACTAGATTGTTTCTTGATACTATTAATTTTCCATTGAGGTGTTGTTTAGATTCTTCAAGTGTACTCAAATCAATAGAGAT
>Ga0233431_1004099_pt1 | contig 16188 bp, 14 predicted proteins | sample SI_118_April2016_FD_179867 | JGI IMG/M metagenome (GOLD analysis project Ga0233431, IMG submission 179867) | Seawater microbial communities from Saanich Inlet, British Columbia, Canada - SI_118_April2016_200_MG | ecosystem: Environmental > Aquatic > Marine > Inlet | place: Canada: British...
TGCATCAGCACTTGCTCCCGAATCAAGTGAGTTGGCAGTCATGAACGGGAAATTGATCAAAGCGCTCATCGTCATGGGTCTGCAGCTATTGGCCGTTTTCGCTGAAAATGCATTTAGTAAACCACCAGAAAAAGAAAGAGAGGAAACTCCCGATGACTAAACAAGAGATATTGGATACTATTGAGCTGAGGCAGTCAACCTTGAAGACATGGCTCAGTTGTCCGCTAATGTATAAATACCGCCATATCGATAAGCTTGAACCAGCTTTCAGGTATCCCGGTACAGTACACGGGAGCGCATTGCACCTGGTCCTGGCCTGGCTGCACGCCGGAGAATGGAAGGGTGATCTGAGAGCTCTTTATACAAAAGCGCTCAACTATTACCTCTATGCCTCAGAGGAGGAACACATTCCTGTCCGCTGGAAACGAGATATGGCTAAGGAGATAGAAGCCCTAAAAGTCAATGCTGTGGAGATCCTGGAGAACTACCGTAGCAAGGCATATAATCAAGATGCGCTGGTCCTGTTCTCTGAGATACAGTTCAGGGTAAAAATTCTTGGATATCTGTTTACTGGTACTATCGACCAGGTGAGAAAAAACCCTGATGGAACTATTGAATTGCTGGATTTCAAATCAAGCAAGATGCGGCCCAATCAATATGCCATACCCAATGATCTACAGCTCACACTGTATGGTTATGCCTGCAAGTTTGGTGAGCTCCTCGTTGACGATATCTGGGTCAAACCAAATATGCTGGTGGATTCAGTTGGAATCTACTTCCTGAGGGCTCACGAGATCTATAAGCGCAAGACCGGAAACAGCAATGTGGGTGATGAGAAGGGCGACCCCTTTTTCAGAACAGCCAAGAGCATCAATGGTCTCCGTGCATTTCGAACAGAGATACGTCACCAGCTCTCTGCCATGGTCAAGCCATGGTATTATCCTAATACAGCATCTGGCGCCTGTTCCTATTGCAGCTATACAGCGCATTGCATAAGTCGGAATGATAACCTGCCAACAGACCAGGCTGAGGAAGCCCAGGAATTGGTGGCTGAACTAAATATGGCGTAAAGCCTGAAAGGAAAACAATGGAACACTCATTAATCGAAACCGATCTGGTGAAACAGGCATTGTCTGTGGCTGGTTGGGATATGGAACAAGAGCTGTCCGGGTTAGCGACAGAGACATCTCAATTCGAGCTCCCGCGTGTTCGGATAGAGCACAAGGATAATGGAAGACATCGGATGTATATAGATGCCGGTGAAAGTTATCTGGAGGATCAATCCCAGGAGATCGATATACCTGACAATAAGCTGATAGCTGTGGTATTCGCCTCTCAGTCAATTCACGCTTTTTGGAAAGAAAATGAAGAAATTCCTGCCTGCTCTGCCATCGATGACATGCCTATGGGGATAGCACCCTTGGCAGAGAGCTGTAAGCGCTGTGAGCACGGCGTCATGGGCGGCAAATGCAAGCCCAAGGTTCGTCTACTCCTCTTGGCTGAGATAAATGGGGATATCAAACCATTGATCATGAATCTGTCTCCAACATCCATAAAGCACTTCAACTCACACAAGAAAAAGCTCCAGCGTTCCAATCTCCCGGTTGTAGCTGTGAATACAACCTTCGAGCTGGAGGATGTTAAGAAGGGCACATATCGATGGGCAGAGGTAAAACTCGGAATGAATGGGATTGCCTCAAAGGAGTTGCTCATAGTCGCCCGAACCGCAAGGACTGAGTTTGAAGCGCTTACAAAGCGTATCACTCAGAGTGATTTCGATGATTCAGGAGATAAACAGCCCAGCTAAAAGAGTGATAATCGGAGTTGCGATATCGACCACAAAACAAGAGGGGGGATTCGTTCCCCTTCTTTAGCACAAATTCCCTCGTTAGGGATATGCCTGTACCTATGAGGGAATTTGATGTACTCCGAGGTAAAATTCAACTACCACAAGTGAACCAACCAAGGAAAGCGAATAGCATTCTGGAGATTGGTCTGTCAATTGAATTGTCAGTTGGCTAGCTCTGATTTGCCGATTGAAATTGTGTCGATGCATTAACAATATCCTATGCAATTGATCAATAACGGACATTGTGTGGGTTGAACATCTACTGGGCGTGATCCCTCTTCGTGATGAAAACGAACCCACGTAGCTCGAGAAATATTTTATGTCCTTTAAATTGTGGAGATGTACCGGAATGTGTATGTGATTATATTGTGGTGATGAATTAGGTGGTGAGGTATCGATTAAGTTTTTTACCAGAGTTGAAGTTGATGAGCTTATTATCCAAATAGGCACTTACCGACAAGGAAAAGGAGGACAAGATGCCTAGCAAGCAGACTATTGAACGACTGAAAAAGAAGTGTGAGCTCTTAGAGTTTTATCGTGAAGCTGTTGCAGTAGACCTGGCGCAAGCTAATGGTCGCATTAAGGTTCTTATGGACAGAATAGATAGAATGGACAGAAAGCGCCTGGAGAAACAGAACGAAGTGATGAGACACCTAACGAAAGTATCGGCATTATCAAAACCCCACAACATGAAAGCGATGCGAATAAAAGCGGAATTATCAATAGGTGATGTTCAAAGCGAAACGGGGATATCGAAAAGTGTAATTTCCCGAATTGAAAACGGAAAGACAAAAAATCCTTCATGGGACACCTTGTTTAAGTTGATTCTCTTCTATGAAAGCGAAGAGCAATACAGGGAAGCAACCGTGTGTGAAAGAACCAGAATGCGAAAAGTCATACAAAAAGTCCAAGAAGGGAGTGCTTTTAGAATGTACAACGATCCCAGGTATAAGGGGCAATTTCCCGATTAAAATCTAGGATCTTCGTAAAAATCAATACCTCCAGTAAACTCCAGCTATAGTATCTATCATTCTGTAGAATATAATACTTAGTATGGTTCCTTATTCGGAACGCAAAAAACCACTCAACATGCTCGAAAACAGTGAATCCTGGCAGTGACCCCCCTCGAACACCTCTGATTTTGACGCAAAACCGCGTTAAGCAATTTTCACGCTAAAATCACATTTGGTGTTTATACTAGACTTAGGTTAATAATCATGCCGAAAAGTAGGGGTTTACCCCCCTTCGGCTCTGTTTTTTTTAAAGCACGTTTTTAATCGCCTCTAGACCCCCCACATCTTGCCTAGGAAAATCCCCCTTAAATAGTACGAATTGTTGGATGAAAAGCAGTAGAGATTTGACTACGAGTAATGTGGTAATAAGAAATCCTAACTTTTGATGCTGACCTGCCAAATTCAATATTTTATAGATCATCAAGTGTAGCATGCTGATGTTTTTGCAGTGGACTTTCTGCTTAGTCTCAAGTTCATACGTAGCTTGAATCTTCAATTATTTAGCAGAATAAACTGGAGTGTGCTCACAATAACCTTGCCTCAATAAACCGGGCTAGTATTTTCCTCGTGCGACATGATCACATAAAGCAGGCAGCCTCTGTCTGTACTCAGAAGGATCTCAGTGGGTAATTTTACCCCTCGAGAGCTAACCCTTCTGGGCTTATCATGTGGTCGTGTCGCAACTACTGCTGAGGTTCTCCGGGGGCTTTTTGTATCCCAGCCTCTGTATAATTCTATATTGGGGGTTGCGATGCGAAAGACACTACCATTAATATCACTACTTAAAAAAGCTAACAGGAAAGAGCTTCTTCAACTCTCTGCGTTACTTGGCTGGGGCAAGAGTGAGAAAGATCTCACTAAAGATGAATTGGCAGCAAGGGCAGTACGGGATATTAGAAACCTAGGATCCACAGCACTTGGGAATGTTTTTCGACTTGGTGATCCAATAACCTACCGTGAATTATTGGATGATCTGTATAATAATTTACAGAAAGAAATTAAGAAGTTGAACAGTGAGTTGCGTGACGAATTGTACGATGACTCAAGTGATGAACTGAACGATGAACTGTATGAAAAGCACAAAGCAAAGCTTCCTGGGAATAGGACCATTCAAAATATGGAAGGAGCGTTAGCCCTGCGGTTCCTTGAGGAAGTGCTTCGGAATGTGAAGAACCTACCTCTAAAAGACCAGCATAAACTCAAAGATGGTTTTAATAAATCTGGTTTAGATAGTCCCGACAAGCTCCTGGAACTTATTTCATTAGAAGGCAGTGATGCTTGGGAGGGCATTATTGGAGGAGGTTCATTTGCTGGTGCTGGGATAGGAGGGAGTATCCTGGGTGGATTAGCTCTTATAAACCCACTGCTTGGTGGTGCTGCGGTAATTGCAGTCGTTGCTAGTGCACTTGGGTTTGGAACTGATTTGTTTCGCGCTCGTGCAGCGATCTTGTATGTTTTTATTTTCCGCCAAAAATACAATCAGCCAGCGAGGAGAAGGGTGAAACCAAAATCACGTGAAAACTTGCACCCAGATCCTCTCAAAATCGCCTTAATTGGAAGAGTCAGCTCGGGTAAATCCGCTACGATCAATGCTATTTTTGGAGTAAAAGCAACTCCTGTTTCTCCGATACCAGGTAGCACAACAGAAGTAAAAGGGTTTAAAGTCACTGAGAAAATTATTCTGTTTGACACTCCAGGTCTTGAAGACTCTAGTAACCCTAGGTATTCTGAAAAAGCTGTGACCTTTGCCAAAGAATCAGACGTTGTCTTGTTTATTGTGAATGCTCAGCAAATAACTGATACTCAAAAAAATGTATTTATGGAATTAAAGCGTTGGAAATTACCCTACTTAGTCATTCTCAATAAGCTGGACACTATTCGTGGTGATCAAGAAGCATTTGCAGAACAGATACGAAAAGAGAAGCTAGGTTGCGAAAAGCGATGGTTTCTTTCTGGGTCGTTGAACCCAAGAAATGTGGATGAATGGGATACCGCGAAGCAGGTTTTGGAGAAAATAAACTGGGTTGTTAAGGCGAAAAGATCCCAAATCGATTTGAATCGTGAGGTCGTGAAAATAATGAAGAATGGATTAGAGGGGCTCGGAGCAGTAAGCGATCCCTTAGAGAGAGAAAAATTATCAGGGATTATGAACCGTTTAGGTTTGGGACAAAACTAATATTAAAGAGGAGAATTAAATCAATGGATCAGTTAAGATTAGGATTTGTAGGAACCGTTTCGTGTGGAAAAAGTTCAGCAATCAATAAATTATTCGGGATTGATGTCGGCGATATCAGTCCACTGCCCGGATCAACTACAAAAGCAAAGATATTTGCCCATCCATCTGAAGAAAGCTTACAAATTGCAGATTTGCCCGGTTTAGGAGATATCAATGCCACCGTTACAGGCATCGCTAAGGATGCTGTCTCTGCGCTTGATCTTATCGTTAATATTCTCAATGCTGATGGAGGTGTCGGTGATCTGGAAATTGAGAACATGAAACTAATCAAAGAAACTAAGAAGCCATTTCTTGTCTGTCTCAACAAAATTGACTTAATCGATGAAGATGACCATGATAAATTAAAAACAGTGACAATGGACCAATTAGGTATCGAAGAGAAAGATATTATTCTAACCGCTTTTGATCCAGATGAGACCGTATCATCTGGAATGATAGGTGCTGACCTATTAAACATGTGGGTTGTTGACATCTTGAAAGATGAAGGTAAGAGGCTTTTATATCTGAAAGGCCTTCATAAAAAGGTCGATGAAGAATTTGAGAAAGAGAGCTTTTTCAACAAATCGAAAAAACTTGCAGGAAAGATACCGTTTATACCCGATGCATTAGCATTGTACTATTGTATGATTGATGTGGATACTCCACTTGCTACAAAATTAACCATAGCTGGTGCCCTTGCGTACTTCGTAGTTCCTACGGATATGATTCCTGATTTTGCTGGTCCAGTTGGCTATGTTGACGATGCAGCAGCAATACTAGCTGTGAGTGGCTTTATCCAAGATAAGCACCGTGAGCAAGCGAAGGAAGCCCTCAGCTAGGATGTAATAAACAAGTGAAAGAATTTGGAAACCGAAAGGAGTAGAAAGCAAAACATGAGCGCAAAAATGAACCTGGGGAATAATGGAAGAATGGAGGCATTTATTTTTGCCGGAGCTGCTTTAGCAAGTGCCACTCTTTTTACTGCTTCCTCGGTTGAAACCAAGAAGCACGAAAAGGCATCCAGGTATTTCCACCGTAAAGGTCGTAAAGATGCAAATTTTACCACTCGTACAGCCCGAAGGTTAATCCGTGAAGTCTTTCCGGACTCCCAAAACAGAAATATAACAATTCATTTGCATCCATTTGATGCGAAGAAGGAGGATATCATATCAGGTGCAGTCGAGGGCACACGAATGCTCTCAGAAGCCACCAAAGCCAAGTTTGTTGGTCATATCTACTACTGGGTTCAAGGTATCACCCGAGATCGGTTCCTTCACGAGGTGGGGCATCTTAAGGATGATTATGAACTATGGCTCTCAAACCGAGATAGCTTTATAGATGAACTTCAGGCAATTACTTATGCCAAGACAGCCTCCATGATGGGAGTAAGCTTAAAAGATCGCTTGATACATGGGAAGGAAGTGCTCGTTGAAGAATCTGCCTGGAGGCAGGTAAAGGGATCAATCCGCAACAAGAAGAACAGGGCTGCAGGAATTGATACCTACAGACACAGTAGAAATTCGGAGTTGTTGAGCCTGGCAGGTGCTGGATCACTCATGGTTGCGGTCTATATCGGTAGCAAGTCTGTTACAGAGATGCTGATTCAAACAGTAATCGGTCCAACTTAATTGATAAGGACAGTTCTGTTTCTACTAACGGCAAATGCTTTCAGGAGGATTTACTTATGCCAATAATAAAACCAATGATTTATAGCTGCAACGATTGCAGTTGGAGTGCCGTAAAAATGCAGGGCGATGTTTTGCTCACATCTCCAGGATCAAGCAAATGCCCCTCCTGTGGCGGTGGGCTAGACGAAAAGCTGGGGAGTGTTTTTGATCTTCTGAATCCGGTTAAACGTATACGAGGATTGCGGTTGGGTTATCAGGAGATAAGGAAACCCTGAGAGAAGAAGCACCTCCCTCAGGAAATTCTATCTGGAATATGAAATGAATCTGCTATATTTGAATCCCCCCAAGCCCTCGTTGAGCATCTTCGTTCTTCGGGGGCTTTTTAATTCCGAGTGCTTCGTCCTGGGAACAGCTAACATTCACCGGCTCATTTTCGATTGGTATCTTGGGAAACGGGCTGCTCCAGGGAACAGCAACTTCAGCTGGTCCGACCAGGAAGAGTTCGATTCTTCTAATTGATATTTCTCAAGCGCCGACTACCTTTCCGCACGTTTAATTAACATTGGGGAATATTCTGAGCACATTAAAGACATACTCGTGTCATTCTTGCGGCTACACCGCAGAGGTCTGGGACGCACCTGATAAAGCACCCATTGCCACCGTGGATACTAGACATTGCCTTGGCTGCAAGTCTTTGGTCGAAGTCCCCATAGCATTTCATGGTGGAATGTTTATCGATGACCCCGATGTTACTCCAAGCTTTCTGAATAGATGCCCTGATTGTAATTCATCTAATGTTCAGCCATGGGATGCTAAGCACACTTGCCCGAGGTGTGGGGAGCATATGACACAGGAAGTAGCTTAATGTTAAAGCGTTAGCCAAACTGCAAGGTGGGAACTTTGAATAGAGATTCACAGATTAGGATGAAGACGTTTGATTGGCTTGCCGAGCAGACTTTGATTCATGGTGATGTACTTCCAAGGCGGCCCTTGTTGGAGAAAGGTTTCATATTTGAGGGCGATGACGTTCCTCTTGTTTCAGCACAAGGAATATTCAAACCTAGGATAATGGATCTACCTATATCGATAACAACATCACCTAAAGGACCATATTCTGATTCTTTCGAAGAAAATGGATTGTTGAGCTACAAGTATAGAGGTACTGACCCTTTGCATAGGGATAATGTTGGATTGCGGTCTTTGATGAAAAATCAAATTCCGTTGGTATACTTTCATGGGATAGTCCCCAATAGGTACTTGGCTGTCTGGCCAGCCTTCATTGTTGGTGAAAAACCTAATAGCTTGTCCTTTCAGGTTGCGATTGAGGATATGGGCATGCTTGCTCAGTCTGCAATTAGTGAAATTGTTGAAAGTGACTTGGCAAGAAGAACATATTTAACAACTACCGTGAAACAACGTCTTCACCAACGGAACTTTAGAGAAAAAGTATTGCACGCATACCGAGATAGTTGTGCAATTTGTCGTCTTAAGCATAGAGAACTCTTGGACGCAGCCCACATTATTCCTGACAACGAGCCAGACGGACATCCAATTGTATCAAACGGTTTATCACTCTGCAAACTTCACCATTCAGCCTTCGATTCATTTATTATCGGAATATCCCCTGATTATAAAGTTATTGTGAGAGGGGATATTCTAGAAGAGACAGATGGTCCGGTACTGCAATATGCCCTGAAAAACTTGCACGAATCATCATTGATATTGCCATCCTCGGTTAGGGAGAGACCCAATCGCGATAATCTTGCCTGGCGCTTTGACAGGTTTAAGGCAGTTGGCTAAAAGCATAGAGCTGACTCACACGTAAGGGAGAAATCCCAAATAACTATGACCTATAAACAACTCTACGAATTCATAAAAACCAGAATGCGCATGTCGCATATCTATCAGCCTGTCATGCTGAAACGCTTGCTTGAGGCTGGAGGCATCTCTCATCAAACGGATATCGCTAGAGCCATCCTGCAGTATGATCAATCCCAGCTTGAGTACTACGTTAAAGTCACAAACAACATGGTTGGGCGAGTTCTCAGGAATCATGGGATTGTAGAAAAAGAAGGCACGCGGTATAGTCTGGCAGGGTTTGATGAACTTACTAAGAGCCAAGTGGCAGAGCTGATTGCACTGTGCGATCAGAGAATCGGTGAGTATATAGGTCAACGTGGAGATCAAATCTGGGCTCACCGAGATCATGCCGAGGGATACATAAGTGGGACTATCCGCTATGAAGTCCTAAAGCGAGCAAGGTATAGATGTGAACTCTGCGGCATCTCCGCACACCTCAAGGCACTTGAAGTTGATCATATTATCCCAAGGAATAATGGTGGCAGCGATGATATCAGTAACTTCCAGGCTTTATGCTACAGCTGCAACGCCATGAAACGGGATCGCGATGACACGGATTTCCGCGGACTCCAAGAATCATATGATCATCGCGAAGATGGATGTCTGTTTTGCGAAATAGATAAAAAACGGATCATTGCTGAGAATGAGCTCAGCTATGCGATTCGAGATATATTCCCAGTTACAGATTTTCATACCCTGATCATTCCCAAAAGACACGTCCATGATTATTTCGGGCTCGCTCAGCCAGAGGTCAATTCTACTAATTCGCTTATAGCTGGATTAAAGAGGGAACTTGAGCTGAGCGACAAGCTCATCACGGGATTCAATATTGGTATGAATAATGGGCAGTCTGCTGGACAAACGATCTTTCATTGCCATATTCACTTGGTTCCTCGTCGGGATGGGGATGTTGAGAACCCTAGAGGCGGGATAAGACATTTTATCTCAGGGAAGGGGTTCTATTAAAATGCCCGGTGAACCGTCTCTGATCTGGGGAGCTATTATTTGGCTCTTGGTCTTGAAACAACGATGAATTACCTGTCCCACTTTAGTACCGCTATCATGCTAGACCCTCCATAGACCCTAATTGAACCTGTGGGTTTATTGGAATACCCTGCAAACTGCCCTATATTTGGGGATGTACATAACAGATGGACAATTGAACATCCCTTTTAGAGGAGGATTGATACAATTATCGAGCAAAGCGAGGCTGTTTCGGGAAGCAGCTCAAGCCTAAGACGTTATACGTATTATATACTATGGGTGGGAGAATGATTGTCCTTCACAAAAACAAGATGATTGGACTTCCCCTGGTTTAGTAGACACCTGCTAAGGATAATTCTATGCAAGCAGGAGGAAGTAACGAGAATAAGCGCAGGTCATTACAGCCAAGTGATCAAGATTTGAAAGAAGGGCACAACATTGCATCCCTTAATCATAGGAGAATAATCTAGTGGAAAGTATTTTTCATATTAACCAAGCGAACGAAACGGGGCTGTTTAAGCTCGATGACATAGACCTGAAGTCAGCAGTTGACATATGCAAGGCGCTCTCTCAGCCAATTCTATATCTTACCGATGAAAATTTGTCGGAAGAGGCTTTGAAATTACTTGCAACGAAGACCGGGATTGACTCAAAAAAACTCAGTGACGGAAGTGTCTCCCCTGAAAAGTGGGATGAACTAATGCAGGAAGCAAACGAGCTAGGCGAGTCACTGCTATATATTGATAGAAAACCAGCTAGTATCGAAGACCTCCAGTTGATTGCTTTCGAGGCTAGAAAGAACCTGGGTGTTCGCCATCTAATAATACAGGATATGGCTGCAAGCGATAAACTTGAAGCTGCGGCTACGGAAACGGGTACACTAATTATTATAAAAGGCTAAAGCATGACTAGCGAAAAAAAGAATATGCCAGAAAAAATTCAGGTGGAGGATATTCTAAAATTATTGGATGATGAATTCGGAGCATTGGCTAAACGGTTTCAGTTCCACAACATACCTTTAAATCAGGCTCGTGATTGGAAAGACAAGAACGTGGCAATGCCTGGGGTATATGTTTTCTGGACGAGGGATTATGGTATAATACGTGTTGGACGATCTTATGACAATACAAGAAAACGAGCACTCACACACTTACCAGCAAATACTGGTGGTATGGTAAGCATGTTGAAGGGCGATGATTCTGACAGGCTTCTTCTTTTCAATTCTGATGTAAAAGAAAACCGCCACTGGATTGCAGCCCTAGAAATCTATTTTGAAAGAGTATTGATTCCCAAGGTACCACCCGGAAGAAGGTAATTTTCACTAACAAGAAGTTCATTGTTTGGATTGAAAACTAGAGAATAACAAGACCACCTCAATCACGAGGGGACTTTTTCCTTTTCAGCCTTTAACAAAATTTCCAACACTCCAACCATCTCTTCCACAAATTACGATCCAAAATGTCGATGTATTGTTATTTGCACACCGTCCGGGAATCGAACCTAGAACCAATTCATTAAGATTTTTCTGACTATGTTATATAGCTAACTGTTGATCAATTGGTTCAAAGCTTTGCTAATATTTGGCTAGCTAAGAAAAAAATGCGAGGGGAACGACATTAGATGTCTCTTTAAACCCTATGTTCACGAGTCTGGAAGTGAGAATCAAAACATGGGAAAAAAGAGTAAAGCAAAACAGAAAGCTTCAAAATCAATAACACATGTCCAAGAAGCTTTAGATCAATATTTTATAGATATGGATCAAGTCCAGAATGATCCGATATTTGGGATTAACCCGGAATCAGGATACAAATTCATTGATCAGTTACTTTGTGGAAAAAACGCACCTCGCTTTTCTATTATCTCTGTTCCTGAAAATTACTGGACCACCGCTCTTGGAGTTTCAATCATAGCAGCGTTAACCGGTCAGTTTAATCGATCAATTGGCTATTTCTCATTGAACATTTCCAGTTCATATTTCACAGGTGTTCTGTTAAGTATTGTGGCTGATGTTGATCCTTATTTGATGAGATCTGGTAGATTGCCAAGTGAACGTTGGCCTGATTTAGCTACGGCCAGCAGAGACCTTGTTGCAGCAGATTTGTATATTGATGATACTCACCCTCTCACTGTGAAAGCTTTTCGTAGACAGGCACTAAAGATGATAAAGAAGTCGAAAATTGATCTGTTCGTGATTGATAATCTTCAATTTATTCTCTGTAAGAAACCTTTTAAAAACAAGGCTCGAAACTACCAAAAGATCTGTCAATCATTGAAAGATATATCAGAAGAATTGAGTGTGTCAATCCTGCTTATGTCGGAATTCTCAGGTAAAGTTGATCCGGATGATATTGATGTTACAAATGACTGCCGATCGCTACCATTCCTGCAAGATTTCGGAAAGATACCAGATGCTGAACTTTGCTTGATACCAGGGGAGCGGGATGGTAATTATCGTGCTTATAACCTTCATATCTGCCGAAATCGTGAGGGTATTACGGGGACGGTTAAGTTGAAGCAGAACCTGATCAATAGTGGATTCAAGGACAGTAAATCCTAATTCGTCTGATCTGAGATTTATGTAAAACCAATCCTACTCATATTATTCTGCTGTGAAATTTCACACTCGATGAAACAATATTTATAAAGATCCCTCTGCTTAAGAATTCGGTTATTACTTATTCTGGATGCTGCTTCAGTTGCGGCGTTCTGCACAATAATTTGGATCTGTCCACCCGTTAATTCATAAGTCTTTGCCAATTCGGTGAAGTCAATATCATCTACTCCTGGAATGGAACCAGGTAAGTGGAGCCGCCATAACTGTTCACGTTCAATGGCACCTGGTATTGGTAGCTCTAGTTTGAGATGGAATCTGCGACTAAAAGCGGTATCAAGATTATCTCGAAGATTTGTCGTAGCAATCATAACCCCTTTCAATCTTTCAAATGCTTCCAGGAAAAGATTTTTCATCGTGTTGTGCATTGCATCTACAGCAGAGTCTGTGTTTTCGAGTCGCTGACTCAGGAATTGATCCGCTTCGTTAAACAGCAATACTGGTGGATTTTCAACTCTTCTCACTATTCGTTCGAAAGTTGCAAACATTCTGTTGACATTACGCTCGCTCTCTCCAACCCATCTGCTCTGTATTCGAGCCATGTCTGTAATGATCAATTTCTTCCCTAAAGCATTGGCAATCGATCCAGCAGCGAAGGTTTTACCGGTTCCTGATGGACCATGGAATAATATTAACAAGCCCGGTTCTGATGATTGCTCATTGTTACCACTGAGCTCTGCTGCTCCTTTATAAAGATTCCATTCCTGCAGGGTAGTATCCACATTATGATGATACTTTTGAATAGATGTATGTATTGTTTGTTTTAGATCAGGATCCAAAATGAGTTCATCCAATGTTTGGGTTGGGTCGAGAAGTGTGAAGAAACTATCATCTTTTAATATTTCCTTCAGTCTCTCATCATCATCAACAGCCTTTTGCATAACTATTCTACGAGTGATATCCGGCATAACCCTGATATCATTTGAGCTAGTGGCGAAAACAGTCTCCAAAGGAACTTCTATGAGTCCATTCTGCACCAATCTCCCTTCAGCATTCAAAAATGCTCTATTCCGATACATATCTTGATGTGACTGACTGATGATTTTCAAAACGTCCTCCTGATCAGCCGTGCGCTCGTCCAGATCTGTTTTTACTAGATACATAAGGATGGTAGCATCCTCCTCTTCCAGTGCATATTCCTCGATTAGATTATTTAGTGGCAAATTGATTTTTGTGATTGATAGTCGTTGCTTAATTCGAGATTTCCACTTCATAGCTGCAACCATATCGTTGGCAACATCCATCTCAATTCGACGTCCCTGCCTGCGAGCATTGAATTCATAAAAATTCAATTCATCTAAAGAGGATAAATAGGCGAACCAATCATCCAGGTATTCATCATTTGAGGAATAGGGTTTATCCAGGTTTGCTTCTGCTTGGCTTCGTTCATCTAAAAGAAAAGCCAAGAAGTTCTCGTTAAAAGCAATCTTCTCTTTTAGAAGAAGTTGTCGGTTGTGACTGAAGGGAGTTGGTTTTCTTGATCTCGAGTTACGATTGGGTGATCTTACAACTTTTGAAGTCGAATCAAGGACTTGGTTATCTAAGAGATCAACTAAGAGTTGTAAGTGTGCAATTCGATCTGGCATGGGACCAAAGATGACCCTCAGAACATCCAGTGATGCAAATTGTTGTTTCTCCTCTTCGATGAGCTCATGCCACATATATCCTAGAATAATCATGTCGATCCAATTGAACGAGTAGTTGAATACAGAAAATTGCGGTAGCAAGAGTTTGGCTTCCCGCCTAACCCTCGTGTAATGGGTGGATCTATATGGATTGAGTGGCTTGTCGTTCAACTCATTTCGAATTGCCCCTACTTGTGCACCCAAGTTATGTAAAGTGTTAGTTAGTTTTGCTTGTGATATCATTCTCTTCTCCTGTTAGTATCAGGAAAAGGATAATATTCAATGCGTCAACTGGTGTCGCTCCAGATGGATTTAGATCAATTTTTCTAGAACTCGATGTATTTCAACCATAGCATAAGTATCCTGGCCGCAATAGGTGAGTAGATCTTTTCGGAGCTGGTTTTTCTCTTCAGGATTGTCTGTATTAATCATTTTGTTCCACCCTGCCTGAGCTTCAGTACCTCCGCTTACATTGAGGTCTTCATATGAAAGGTCCGGTACTAGCACTGGCAATACGGATTTAATACTGGCAGATCCATGAAATTGGTAATCGATATAGTGATTTCGAAAAATTGGCAATTGATCCCAAAATCTATCAATCATTGCTGCGAGATCGGTTTTAAGCGAAGGTATCCATTGTGCGAGGTTTTTAACGAAGCGTATTTCGAAAGGAGCATTGTAGGCTATTATGCTACCAACAGGTCCTATTGCAGATACCATAGCTTGAGCAACAGATTCCCGAGGATCACTCAGATCATCGTGCAAGTATTCCACATGAGTTACTTCACCTTCCGCTGTCAGGACATGACAACTGAATTGAAAAGGAAACTGTTCAAAAGGTCGCATGCCATCAAACCTGGGTATTGCGGGACCATCCGTTTCAAAATCAAGGAAATACAGCGGGTATTCAAGTTTCTCTAGCTCATTACGAATTGCTCTGCTGTTAACATGGGGTGTTTGGGTTCGGTAACTTTGCACATATTTCAGCTGTCTTTCATTTAGGGTAGCCTCATTGACATCATCAAGATCCAATAAGTCATTCTTAATGAACTCTGTTTTTGCACTCCACCTTGCTCCAGGAAGGGTAAAAATAGAATATTCAGGGACATGTTTCCAGCAGTAAGCAATAAATGGGCATTCATAGGGTGATCCACAGTGTTCCCCAATCTCGCGAACCGGTTCAGTGGATTCCTCAAGAGTTTTAAGGAATTCTGCTGCCTTGGAGGGAATCCATTTTTGGGTAGCAATTACATCATCACTGATATCTTCAATTTCAAAAAGGGTATCTAAATCAGGATATACACATTGGTTATCAATATGCATAAGATGGGAACTTGCTATTGTTAACCCACATCCCTCAAGAACATGTTTTTGGACGGCTACATCAATAACATGTTCAGGTTTTACTCTGGTTGTAGATTTTACCTCAATGAGCTGCCAGGATCCCGAATCTTCTAGAACCATCACATCAGGTCTTACCAGAATATCATCATGTACAAAACACCCCTCGAATAGAATTGAGATGCCAGAATCCAATGCTTTTTGTGTTTGGGCTATAGCTTCTGGAATATGAAAATGATCAGCTTCAATCTCGACCCCACCAGGAAATTGCTCTTGCGCTAATTCACCAACACGAGTTCCTTGATCGAGGATACGTTGGGTTGACTCTGAATAGGGAGCCATGAAGTCCCGATGGTGTTTCTCGAGCCACAGCTTCTTTTGACATTGGTATCCACTAAGAAAACGACTTTTTGATAGATTGTGTGTTCTACTCATTTGTATTCCCAATTTCATACACTTTTTGCATTGCCAGGATTCGTTCCACCACCGCATCCTGCAGTTGCTGAGGTGCAATCACTTGTACATAGCTACTCCATCCTAGAATCCATGAAATAAGTTCAGGGGTTAGGCCAACATCCATTCCTAAAAGGAGATCTCCCTTTTGATTAGTCTCGATGTTTTGACTGGGATGCCATATACGTCCCTCGATATGATGCTTAATTGATTTCTCGAATTTTAGGTTTACATGTTTAATCTCAGCTGAAAACAGACCGAATTTCCCGTCCCAAAATTTTTGGGCATCAAATCTCGGATTATCAGGGAAGCGTTCATCCTGGACTCTGAGTTTTTTAATTCGTTGGATTGCAAGTAGCAGGAAATTGTCAAAACGGCGGATATAGCCAATGACATAAAGACCGCCTGAATAATAAACAAGGCGATGTGGCTCATATTTGAAATCCTTCTGCTTGTCTTCATCTGCATTATAATAATTGATAAGACAGCTTTTTCTCTCCAGGATAGCTGTTATGAGGTTCTCAATTATGCCATTCAACTTTGAATAATCATACATCCCCGCACTATAATTTTCATAAAGCTGATTCGGATCGATTTCTTCTGTTTTCA
>Ga0233431_1004105_pt1 | contig 16167 bp, 15 predicted proteins | sample SI_118_April2016_FD_179867 | JGI IMG/M metagenome (GOLD analysis project Ga0233431, IMG submission 179867) | Seawater microbial communities from Saanich Inlet, British Columbia, Canada - SI_118_April2016_200_MG | ecosystem: Environmental > Aquatic > Marine > Inlet | place: Canada: British...
AACATCCGTTAAAAAAAATTAATTTGGGTGGTAGAGGGACATCTTACTGCCCGATCTGTCAAAAATAAGGTGATAAAAAATGGTTTTTAAAAAGTTGATTAAAAAAATTAAAAATATAAAGATAAGTAATAGTTCAAAGTCTAGTAAAAAAGTTAGTAATAAGAAAAGTAAATTAACTTTAAAAAAAACAGCTAAACAAAAATATCCTAATCGTTTCTTAAAATTTTATCATTTAAATCGTGATCGATTAATCAAAGAAAGAAAATCAATTTATTCTGAGAAAAAAAAGAAAGGAATATGTGTTCGGTGCAATCGTAAAGCTGTATCGGGGATAGTTTTTTGTAAATATCATCAAAAAAAACAGAAAGGATATAATAAAAAAGCACGTAATAAATAATCTTTAATAGCTTTACAATATAAAAAAATTTATAAATAACTTAGTATTAATATTCATAATAATAATTCATAAAATTTAAAAAGGGGTTCACGAGGATGGAATTTAAAAAGATGTATGTTATTACTGCTTTGGCAGTGTTTTTAATATTAAGTGCGTTAGTTATTGCTAATCAATTAGGTATTTCTGCAGAAAGTAATTGTGCTCCTCCAGATGGTGCTGCATGGATGGTCAATTCTACCGTTGTATGTGAAAGTAGAGTTATTAATGTGACTTCTATAAGTATCGTCGATAATTCTAGTGCTAGTGTTACTGCTTTTGATACTAGTTCGAGTGCGGCAGCAGACTTGAGTGGTAATTCTGATACTATCATTAATGCAATTCCTGATCTTGTTGATGATGAATCTGCTTATACTACTGATTGGGATGGTACCAATAATTATGTTTACAAGCTGATTATGAATGAATCTGAAAATAAAGTGCAGGTATTTATGAATCAATCTAGTTTAGCAATAAAATTGTACTTTCTGGATTTAGATAATGATGCTACTACTGGAGATGCTGCTACTATACCTGGTGCTGATTTAGTTTTTGGTTATTATGTAGATATTAATGCTCATTATCTGTCATTTTGGAATTCAAGTTTAGATAATTGGCAAAGTTTGTTGGTGGATTTGTCAGCAACAAGTACCAGTTCAGGTACTTATAACGTCACTTCTTTAATAAGTGATACTAATCGAGATTTTACATTATATTGGAATTATAGTAATGTTACTGGTGTTGTTGCAGAAATTGTGATTGATATTAATGGAACTTGGCAAGATATTCCCGGTTATGCTTTTACTGGGGCAACAACTACATACACTACTTTTAAAAATAATAATGACTTCATTTTATCTGCTTTAGGAGATTTAACTTTAACTGGAGTTACTTTGAACTTGTCTGGGAACATATTAGTAGATTCTGGAAGATCATTAACAATCAATGGTGGTTCTTTAGTTGAATTTCAGAATAATGCAGATGGACAGTTATCCAACTTAACAGCCAATGCGGGAAGTACGTTAACAATAGATAGTAGTAGTTTAATTGGAAATGATACGGATACCTGGTGGTATGCACATATCTATACTGATAGTTATAATGTAACTAACAATACCCTTAACGATACACAATTAAAAATGTATAATGGTTCAAATGGTTTAGTATATTATAATCAATTTTATAACTGTGATGATGATGTTGGTTTAGATACTTGTTTTTATGTGAGATGTGATACAATTACTGAATGTAATGGTTTGAACATTAGTTCTAATGGTGGGAATACTACTGAAAGAATTAGTATTGATGGGGCTGAAGGAGTTAATGTTGAGAAACAAGCATTTATGCAACCAACAATTTCTGGTTGTGTCGGATGTACATTTAATCAAAACAACATTACAGGAATATTTATTTTAGCTAATGCTTCTTCAAAATTCATTGAGAACAATACTTTTGTTAACAATCAGTTCATGAGTCCAATAGAAGCAATAAGAGATACAGATAGTAGTCCAAATGATTTCATTTATTCCAATACTAACGGAAAAATATTCTGGGATGACTATGTTAACTATAGTGTTGATGATGTAGTATTAAATTACAGTGACTCTGAAGGTACTAAAATCATTATTGCTGAAAATTTGATTGATCTTCAAGATGATGATCATAATTTGAGCTTATTTAACACTTCAGCTACCTTAACATTTTACGGATTAACTTGGGGAACAGGAACTGCTCAACTATTAAAGAATGGTGTAAGATGTGACGATAGTACTGATTGTAACATAAGTTATGCTGGAGGCACATTAGTTGCTAATGTTTCTGGTTTTAGTAATTACACAACTACTGGTACTGTACAATTTGGGTTTAATGGTACAGCTCTTGATTATTTGGGTAATGCCTTAAATAACACAAATGTTACTGTTGTTATGAGGGATAACACTTTCACTATAGTTGATACTGCGTCAATAGCTGCTGGAAATACTGGTTGGTTTGAAATTAACTTAACTTTAAACACAACTTATTTTTATCAGTTATCACTAACTCATTTTGATTCAACTACAAATGCTGCAGATTATGTTGGTCAAACTTTACCTGATTTTCCTTATTCAGAATTTGCTTCATTATCTAATGTAACTTTTTATATGAAAGAGGCAGGTATGATTAATATTACTTTAGTTAATAGCAGTAATGAAATTGTAAACAACACTCGATATACTTGTCAAATAAAGGATGTTTCGTTAGGTTATCCCATAAGTGCTACCGCTTCAGGTACGAATGCTTTTGTTGTTTATGTTCCAAGAGATAAAAATTATTCATTGATGGTTTATCCTACTGGAGGTTCTGCAGAAAACTTTGTGCCTGTAAGTTATGATTGGAACAATTTTTCTGCAAGTACTAGTTCTACTTTTGGTTTGTCTAATTACAATGCAACAACTAAAGTATTAACTAAACAATTTAATGTTACAGAAAGTTATTCACGTGTTTCTGGATACATCAATAATTCTGCAATAACTGATTGGAATGAATTTACTATTGTTCCTTTCCTTTTAGAACCTGGAAATATGATTTTCTTAAGCGGGGGATCTTTACCTTATAATGCTAGTGCTTGGAATAATAATGGTAATGATAATTATAGTGTTGCTAATGGTTTTTATAACATTACTTTACCTTATGCCGCTGCAGAAACAGTAACTTACATGTTATTTGCAACAGCAAGAAATGGAACTAAGTTTTATGGATCATATAGAAATATTACTGTGAATGGTAATTTTAACGGATTTAATTTTACTATGTATGGGATGTTAGGAACAAACTCTTCAGTTAATCAAACAGATTCAAGTGCAGGTGGTGGTAATCGTATTACTAATACTAGTAGACAGGTTTTCCAACTGATTAATAGTACTAATAGTTCATTAAGTAATGTTAATGCGCATATTGAAACTGTTGTTGATTATTCAGATTATGGTGCAAAAAAATTCACTTTTATGGATGATTTAGAAAATTCTAATGATGGGAGTTTTTCATTACCGTTACTTAACATTACAGGTATTGAAGAAATCAATGTTTATAGTCAATCTTATGCACCTAAACGTCAGGGAGTGACAACTGCTTTAGGAATACAAGCAAATAATAACATTACTATGAAAGCATTTAATCCTGGAGCAATTCCTGGAGAAAGTGCAATTGCTGCTGGTAGTATTAGTATTGATTTATATCGTTCAAATTCTACTTGTGATGTTCCTGGAACGCCACCTTCAAAATGTTCTTTGACTAGCTCTTCAACAATGTCTAATTTTAATCCTTTTTCAGTTGTTGTTGGAGGGGGTAAAATTAGTTTCCGGATGAGTGTTAATAATGTAACAGTACATTATGTGAATGTTGATTTAATGGCTTCTGGACCTCCTGATGCATTATTTGAAGAAAGTGATGGTGGTTTAAATGGTTCCGGAACAACTTTTAGTGGGGCAATGAGGTTTGGATCTGAAGGACCTAGCATTTATGATTTTATTCTTGTTTCTCTACCATATGCCGAAACGGTTGGTTCTGGGTTAGACGATTCACAAACTGTAAGTGCATCTATTCCTGCATTTTATGATGAGAATTGGAATGTTGTTTGGAACACCACTACTAACGGAACTGATGGTGGTAATTTAGTTGCTAACAATTCTCATTATTCAAATTCCCAATCTGCTTGGGAAACTTTGATGGGTACAAACAATTGTGGTACGACCGTAGCAAGTGTTAGTGAAACTAATCCTTGTTACATTGATACAACTAATAATAGAGTTTGGCTAAGATTACCACATTTCTCTGGTACTGGTCCAACAGTTAGTGGAACTGTTACTTCCGCAGGAAGTGCTTCTTCAAGTAGTAGTTCATCAAGTTCAAGTTCAGGAGGAAGTACTTCTTGGGGAGTTTGTGGAGATACTCTTTGTAATGATGGAGAAACATGTACTTGTGACGCTACCGAAAATAATCATGGTGGTGCTTGTTACAGTGATTGTGGTGAGTGTAATAATTGTGATGAATTAGCAGAAGAAGCTGAAGCAAGAGCGATTGAAGAAGCTGAGGCTGAAAGAGTAGCAAAAGAAAGTGCAGCTGAAGAAACTGAAGGAGATCAATTACCTTTAGCGGGCCAGGCTTATGGAGAATCACAAACAAGGAAAAGTTATCGTAATCTGTTAATTATTTTAGCAGTGTTGTTAGCGGTAATCTTAATTGTGGTAATTATTGTGTTATCTCTAAGAATGCACAAATAGTAACAATTTTTTATTTTTTTATTTTTATTTTTTTCTTGAACTTTTTGAGTTAAATTTTTCTTCTCCACTAATAAAAGATTGAAACGGAGTAAATATCATCAAAAGAAACAAAAGGGATATAATAAAAAAGCACGTATAAATAGTTTTAATAGCTTTACAATATAAAAAAATTTATAAATGACATGGTATTACTATTCATAATAATAATTCATAAAATTTAAAAAGGGGTTCACGAGGATGGAATTTAAAAAGATGTATGTTGTTACTGCTTTGGCAGTGTTTTTAATATTAAGTGCTTTAGTTATTGCTAGTCAATTAGGTATTTCTGCGGAAAGTAATTGTGCACCACCAGACGGTGCTGCGTGGGTTGTTAATACTACAGTTGTATGCGAAAGTAGAGATGTTAACGTAACTTCAATAACTATTTCAGATACTTCTGAAGATGTGGTAACTACATTCTTAGCATCAGAATATTCTGTTGCTGATGCTAGTGGAAATTCTTCGACTCTTGATATGAGCACTGTTCCAGATTTAATAAAAGATGAATCTGCTTTCACTAAAGATTGGGATTCTGATTCCGCTAATGGCTTTTTTATGGAAATGAATGAAACTGAACATCAACTTCACATTTTTATTAACAAATCTCCTAATAACTATACTGCTGCGGATAAAGTCTATTTTATTGAAATTGATGATAATGTAACTAATAGTTATACTGTAAGTGGTCTTACTGGTGATTTTATTATAGGATTAATTGATGGTGATGGTCCTGGTCCTGGAGATTCAACAGAATGGGTAACTTGTTATAATGAATCTGGTGCTACTTTAGAAAATAATGCTACTACTAACAGTACATCTAATGGTACAAATTGGCAGTGTCATTGTGGTATGGAAACTTATTATAATGTTACATGGAACCAAAGCAATCATACCATTGAAGTATTAGTTGATGTAGCTGGTCCTTGGATAAATAAAAAAGTGCAAGCTGTTGATGGTTCTTTTGGTTCAACTTATACAACTTTTAGAAATGATACTAACTGGCGTACAGACGTTGGTAGTTTAACTTTAACTGGAGTTACTTTAAACATGTCCGGAAATATATTAGTTGATACTAATGGTACTCTTAATATTGGTGGTAACTCTTGGGTAGATTTCCAGAACAATAATGATGGGGAGTTATCAAACTTAACAGCCAATGCGGGAAGTACGTTAACGATAGATAATAGTACACTAACGGGAAATGTTTCGGATACCTGGTGGTATGCACATATTTACACTGCGGACTATAATATCACTGGCAATACTCTTAATGATACACAATTAAGAATGTATAATGGTTCAAATGGTTTTGTGTATAATAACCTGCCTAATAATTGCGATGATGATGTTGGTTTAGATACTTGTTTTTACGTGCGATGTGATACAATTATTGAATGTAATGGTTTGAACATTAGTTCTAACGGAAATGCTTCAGATAGGTTTACTGTTGATGGTGCTGAAGGAATTATCATAGAAAAACATGGCATACAACAACCTACAATCTCTGGTTGTGTTGGATGTACATTTAATCAAAATAACATTACAGGTGTATTTATCTTAACTAATGCTACTTCAAATTTTATTGAAAACAATACTTTTGTTAATAACCAATTCTCAAATGCAGTAGAAGCAATTAGAGACACTGATAGTAGTCCAAATGATTTTATTTACTATAATTCATATGGAAAAATATTTTGGGATGACTATGTTAACTATAGTGTAGATGATGTAGTATTAAATTACAGCGATGCTGAAGGAAGTAAAATAATCCTTGCTGAAAATTTGATTGATCTTGTAGATGACGATCATAACTTAAGTTTATTTAACACTTCAGCAACCTTAACATTTTACGGATTAACTTGGGGAACAGCAACTCTTCTTAAGAACGGAGCAAGATGTGACGGTACCACTGACTGTAATATCACTTACGATATTGATGCAGGAATTTTAGTAGCTAACGTTTCTGGATTTAGTAATTATACTACTAATGGAACAGCTAAACCAAATGTAACTTTAGTTTCTCCTGTAGCCGGTTATGCAAATGGTTCTGCTACATCTGTTAACGTTACCTTTATTTGTAACGCTACCGACGATGTTGCTTTAGCAAACATTTCCTTATACATTACTAACACTACTAATGGTTCTTTTAGTTTTAATCAAACAAGTGGTGTTACTGATACAACTAATAGTACTAATTGGTCAATGATGTTGGGTCTTGGAAATTATACTTGGAACTGTTTGGCGTACGATGCTAATTCAACTTATGATTGGGCTGATAACCGAACTTTAGCTATTAACTATAGTGTACCTGTAGTTGCTCCTTCGAGTAGTACTTCAAGTAGCAGTTCATCAAGTTCCAGTTCTAGCGGTGGTACAGCTTGGGGAGTTTGTGGAGATACTCTTTGTAATGATGGAGAAACATGTACTTGTGATGCTACCGAAAATAATCATGGTGGTGCTTGTTACAATGATTGTGGCGAGTGTAGCAATTGTGATGAATTAGCAGCGGAAGCTGAAGCAGAAGCAAGAGCGATTGAAGAAGCTGAAGCTGAGAGAGTAGCAAAAGAAAGTGCAGCTGAAGAAGCTGAAGGAGATCAATTACCTTTAGCGGGCCAAGCCTATGGAGAATCACAAACAAGAAAAAGTTATCGTAATCTGTTAATCATTTTAGCAGTATTGTTAGCGGTAATCTTAATTGTGGTGATTATTGTGTTATCTCTAAGAATGCACAAATAGTAACAATTTTTTATTTTTTTATTTTAATTTATTCTTGAATTAATTCTTTAACTTTACCAAAATTTAAACTTTCTTCTCCACTAATAATAATAACTTCAAAATTAGAAATTTTTTTCAAGTAAGGACTTAACAATTTTTCTTTTAAAATGTCTATGCCCTCTAGTAACGGATTGAAACTGGGCATAACAATTAATTGTTTAGTTTTCCATTTACCTTTTAAAAAACATTTGTACCTTTCAACTTTACTTTTTTCTCTTAAACTTATAGAAGGATGTTCATGACCAATAATTATTATTTTCGCTTTAGTTTCTTTAATTTTGTCTCCATGAGTGATTAAGATCTGATCTATTTGATAATCTTCTTTAATAGTTAATTTATTCTTATCCGCGATCGGGCTTAAGATTACGTCATGGTTACCTTTAATTAAAATTAATTCTTGACAATGTTTAGATAAATAATTTATAATTTCGGTAACTTCTTTCCACTCTTGTTTCAACACTTTTCCAAATTCGTGTTTTAAATCTCCGTTAATTATAATTGTTTTCGGTTTAACTTTTTGTAAAATGTTTTTTATTTTATTTTTAGTTTCTTGTAATTGTTGTTTAGGTAGAAGTATTCCTTTCTGCTGTAAACCTTCTTCATAACCTAAATGTAAATCGCCGATGATTAATGTCTCTTTATCTTTTATCCATAAAGATTCTGCAATAATTTCTATATTTTGAGAAATGTTCATTTTACTAATCCAGTTTGATAAATTTTTTCAGCAACACGTTCCATTAATTCTGTGTCTTGACAATTTTTAAAAAGTAGTTCTCCATGTTGATGTACAATAATTTCAATATCTTTTTCTTTGATAATTAATAATATTGGTGTTTCCATTACTGTTTCAAATTTTGTTTTAATTTTTTCTAAATTAAGTTTACCTTTTTGTTGTAACTTCGCTGAGTACGCAGCTTTAGTTTTACATTTCGCTAATGAATATTTTATTGTCATCATTGTTCTGTAACCGAAGCATTTATATATATATTTTGTTTCCTTTATGATATCATATTTATATAAGAGGTGATATGTTAGATGGTAAAAAGAGCACGGAAAAGGAAAAGTCCTGTTAAATCAAGAGCAAAATCCAGCGTTAAATCAAGCGTGAAAAAAACTTCTATGGAATTACATCGAGTTGCACATTATACTTTCTTTGTGGGTTTAATTATTGCAATAGTGGCAGGTTTATTCAGAGATTTAATCAGTCCACAAGCTTTAGTAACTACCCTAGTAATCTTAGGATTTATAGTGGGATTATTCAATTTAACTGCAAAAGAAACAATTCCATTTTTGATTGCATCAATCGCTTTAATGTTAGCGGGAATAGTTAATCTTGGTTTAATTCCTGGAGTTGGATTATATTTGAGATCAATCCTAAGTAACATTGTTGTATTTGTTGTACCTGGAGCGATTATTTTAGGGTTGAAAACTATCTGGAAGTTAGCTTCAGATTAATTTTTTATTTTTTAATTAATTCTTTAAGTAGGTGATGAAACATTAATAAAACTAATTTTGACTGTCCGTATTGTAAATACAAATTTGTTTCTTTAGTATTTTCTGGTTTGAAGAAAATAAGTTGTCCTTATTGTAATAGCAGGATAAAGATTTAAATATGATTAACTTATAATTCTTTTATGGAAGAAATATTAATCTTAATTGGGTTAACTTTGTTACCTTTCTTAGAATTAAGAGCTTCCATTCCTTACGGTGTATTCAGTACTGATTTATCTTTACTTACTATATTTATGATTTGTGTAATCACTAACATTTTATTAGCACCGTTAATATATCTATTTTTGAATTATTTAATGGAGATATTTTTAAGAGTTCGGTTTGTTAAGAAGTTTTATGATAAAACTGTTATTCGAGCACAGAAACGTGTACATAAATATGTTGAGAAGTACGGTTTGTTAGGTTTAGCATTTTTTATCGGGATCCCTTTACCTGGTTCAGGAGTATATTCAGGAGCGTTAGGCGCTTACGTGTTAGGGTTCAAATTTAAAGATTTCTTTAAGGCGGCCATAATTGGTGTTTGTATCGCTGGAGTTGTTGTTTTGTTGGTATCAACTTTAGGTAATGGTGCATGGAGCATTTTCGTTAAGAATGTTTAGAGAAAAGCTTTTAAACCATTAATTTTCTGAGATAATTATGGTTAGAAATATAATAGGTATCGTCAAATTAGCTTTTGAAAACATTGGTTCTGAAGTTCACCAGAATAGAGCTGGAGAAATAAATGCCATTAATGATCGGCTTGTTTTTAGAGATCTTGCTAGAAAGCCTTTACGTATTGGAGAAAAGGAAGTAAAATATGATAGTGAAGGCAGATTAGTTCAAATTGAGGGAACCAATGTAAAATATGACCCCAGTGGAAGAATAATTGAAATATTGGGTCAAGAAATAGTTTATGGTAGAAAAGGAAATATTGAAAGCGTAGGAGAAACATACACCGGTACTAGTCTGGAAACTTCTTTTGGTAATCATTATATCGCTAAAACCAATTTTTAGGGTTTAGAGAACAATAAAATATAAAAATAACTAATTTTTACTAATATTGTATGGGCATTAAAGTTAAATGTAAAAACTGTAATAAAGAAGCTGATTCTGACGGTTTTAGATTGCACTATAAGTATAAAATGATGGTTTGCCCAGATTGTTTCTCAGGAAGGTATGAACACGAGAAACAAAAAAAAGCAGAAGCTCAAAGGGTTAAAGTCATTAAACCTAGCGGATGGGATGCAGAAGATGAATATCTTTCTAAATATAAAAAAATGAAAGAAAAACAGGAAATGAAGTTTAAACGTATGCCTGGAACGAACCAAATTCAATGTACTTGTAATGACTGTGAATTTTCTTTCAAATACGATCCTTTTCAAAAACGTCCAAAAAATTGTCCTTACTGTAATAAAGAAGTGCCTAGGATGAACACATTTAAGTTATTGTAGATATACCTAATTCTTCCCAACTTGTTATTGTTTTATCTTGCTGATGAAAATTTTGATTCACTAATCCCACTAATCTTCCCCTTCTAAATAATTTTACTTTCATGAAATTATTAATATTGAAGGTGGTTTATATAGTTTCTCCGCACCTGTCCAGTTGTCCAGTGGTGTTTATCTTCTATACCTATCAAAATCTTTAATTTTAGGTTTAAATTTTTCACATTCTTCTCTTTCATTCTGAACCGCTCTTGCTAACCCGTAAGCCTTTTTCCAGCTTCCTTTTGTGATTCCCTTTTGAAGATATCTTAACTGTTCTGGAGCTACCTTAAATTTTAAATGGTATAATCCTTGCAAGATATCTCTCGCTTCTTTGACAGAAAAGTTCCATTTCTCTTCATGAACTTCTTCTTTTGGATTAGTGTAATATTCTATACTTGGGAAATCTCTATTAATACATCCAACATAACGGCTAGGGATTTCCTTAATTGAAGTTTCTGTTACATTAATGTTAATCTCACCAAATTCTGGTTCTTGAGTAAGATAATAAGCTTTTAGAAAGGCACGCTTCTCAACATCTGCAAACAATTGTTCAACTTTTTCTGCAAGTGAATTAAATTTATCTAAATTATCTATTTTACTATTCAAAACATTGAATACTTCCCATACTTGGTCCGGAAATCTATTATTTTCATTTAAGGGAATTACATTCTTACCTTCTCCTGATTTGATACGGTGGTATTGGTGTAATATTTTTTTTGCTTGTTCTTCCATCCCCAAATCTTTTAATAAACCAATTTTCCCCCTAATATTTTGTATTTTACTTTCTCCAGCTTGGTAATATCCCTTCTTAAACTTAAAATATTTCTCAACTTGAGTCACACCCGGATTAACTATACCTAATTTATTCAGGTACTCAATTGCTCTATTCATTTCTTCAATGGATTCTTTAGCTGTTTTTTCTTCACTCATTTTTTATCTCCAAACCCTCTTTTAACCATTCTTTTAGAGCACTTTACCTAGTTGCTTTAGAACCAATCAACATTAACTATAATAACCTTTGTTGTAGAAAATTAATCAACATAATTTTAATAATTTGATCTCTTTATTTTACTTTTTTAACCTAATATCTTCCTCTTAAACAGAAAAGTTTAAAAGTATCAACTAGATTTAAGATAATAAAGTAAATGATAGATGTGAATCATTCTGGGTGTTTAATATGGAAGAAAGATTAAAAACTGGTACTACTACATTAGGTATGGTCTGTAAAGATGGTGTTGTCTTAGCAGCTGATAAAAGAGCAACTGCTGGCAATTTGATTGTTGATAAAAGAGCTGATAAAGTACATATATTGTCTGACGATTTTGCAGTCACAATTGCAGGTACAGTATCAGATGCACAATTAGTTATCAAATTAATTAAGGCAGAATTAAAACTTAAAGAAGTTAAAACTAATAAAAAACCTACTGCTAAAGAAGCAGCAAACTTATTGGGTGGATTACTTTACGCTAGTATTAGGCGTCCAAGTATGTTACCTGGAATTGCTCACTTCTTAATGGGTGGGAAAGATAAGTCAGGAGTTCATCTTTATGATCTGTTTCCGGACGGAAGTGTGACAAGAATTGTTGACTTCGTATCTTCAGGAAGTGGAAGTGTTTTCGCTTTAGGAGTATTAGAAACACAATATGATCCTAACATGACTACAGATGAAGCAGTTAAATTAGCTGTAAAAGCTATCAATACAGCTTTACAACGTGATAGTTGTTCAGGGAACGGAATTGATGTTGTAGTTGTAAAAAATAAAGAAATTAAGAAGGTGTTACATAAAGAACTGGTATACAGTCTATAAAAGTTTCTTTTAAAATTTTTATATTTTTTTATTCAATTTAGAGTTTTGATATGGTGTAATTTTAGGTGACAATTAAAAAATGGCAGATATACTAAAGGAAGTAATTAAAACCCTACCAGAAAATAAAATCTCTGACGGGGCTTTTGAAGCAGCGAACATTGTACTTTATACCAAAGATAAAGATTACTTTTTGGATAATAAAGGTACAATTAAAGCAGCAGTACAACAATTTAAGAAACGGATCGAGTTAAGGCCAGATCCTTCTTTATGTATGGGATTAGAGAAAGCTGAAAAAGAAATTAAAAAAATAATTCCTAAAGAAGCAGGTGCACAAGAACTTATCTTTGATTCTCCTAGATCACAAGTAATTGTTCATGCAGAAAAACCGGGCATAGTTATCGGTAAACAGGGAGAAATATTAAGAGAAATTAAAGCAAAAACTATGTGGGTACCGTTAATTAAAAGAAATCCTCCAATTAAATCAAAACTTATTGAAAGTATTCGTTCTGTACTTTACGAAAATGCTGATTATCGTAAAAAGTTTTTAGATAAAACTGGTCACCGTGTTTATGACGGTTGGTTAAGAGAAAAGAAACATGAATGGGTTAGGTTAAGTTTCTTGGGAGCAGCACGTCAAGTTGGAAGAAGTTGTATGTTGTTACAAACTCCAGAATCTAGAATTTTACTTGATTGTGGAATTGATCCTAGTACTGACAGTTCAGAATCTTACCCTTTCTTAGATGCACCGGAATTTAACATCAGCGAAATTGATGCTGTTGTTGTATCTCATTCACATCTTGACCATTGCGGTTTAATTCCTTATTTGTTTAAATATGGTTATACTGGACCTGTCTATTGTACTTTACCAACTCGAGATGTAATGTCTTTATTACAATTAGATATGGTAAAAATTCAACGTAATGAAGGTAAAGAACCAATCTATACTAGTGAAGAAGTAAGACAAATGGTATTACATTCTATTACTTTAGATTATGATGAAGTAACAGATTTAACTCCCGATGTAAGGTTAACTTTTTACAATTCTGGACACATTTTAGGTGCTTCAATTGTACATTTAAACATTGGTAATGGTTTACATAACTTAGTATTCACTGGCGATTTAAAGTACGGAAGAACTAATGTTTTAGAGGCTGCTAATACTCAATTTCCAAGAATTGAAACTTTAGTAATTGAATCTACTTACGGTGGAAAAGATAACGTTATGAATGAACAAGAAGCTGACGATTATATGATTAAGGTTGTTAAAGAAACTTTTGAACGTGGCGGTAAAGTCTTAATGCCGGTACTAGGTTCAGGAAGAGCGCAAGAAGTTATGATCATTGTAGAACGACTTATGCGAGAAAAGAAAATACCTAACGTTCCTGTATATCTTGACGGAATGTTATGGGACATTACTGCAATTCATACAGCATATCCAGAATTTTTGAACAGAAATATAAGACAACAAATATTTCATAAAGAAAATAATCCTTTCTTATCAGAAATATTTAAACGAGTAGGTTCAAAAAAGGAACGTGAACAGGTTATCAACAGTGAAGGACCTTGTTTAATTCTAGCAACTTCAGGAATGTTGCAGGGAGGACCGTCAGTAGAGTACCTTAAACGTTTAGCTGAAGGTAAAAAACATTCTTTAATATTTTCATGTTACCAACCACCTGGCAGTTTAGGTTATCGTGTTAGGAGCGGAGAAACAGAAATCATGATGCGTGAAGCAGGTAGACAACAAGTGTTAAATATCAAAATGGATGTACATAAGGTAGAGATCACTAACCATTCCGATAGAAAACAGTTGATGAACTATGTTAGGAGATGTAATCCTCAACCACGTAAAGTAATTGCTGTACATGGAGAAGCTTCAAGATGTTTAGATTTAGCAAGTTCTATCCATAAACAGTATCGGATAGAAACAGTTGCACCTAAAAATTTAGATGTTATCAGAATAAGGTAAATTTAAATGTGTGGCATCCACTTAGCTTTTTGAACTTTATTTTTTTTATAATTATCGAATTGTTCTACTAATCCGTACAAATCAGCAGCAGTTCTTGCACCTTGCCTGTTACAATATTGTAAAGAATGGTTATTTACTGAAGTTTCATCTAAACCACCATATTTTTCAATGTTTTGACAAGTTTTTCTGAAAGATTCGTAACTGTCTATAAAATAAGAAGTACCTATACTTATTGGGATTGTAGAACTCATAACTATTGTTCCTGCATCATGAAGAGAAATACCTACACTTGCTATACCTAAACCCAAAACAATTGCAGTTATTCCGTGCCAGCCACATCTTACTGGTGCAATAATCTCTTTTAATTTTTTGTTCATATTTTGTCTGCAATATTTTGAACACGACCTCTGTAATTATAACTTAAAAATTCAGCTGCAGTTTTATTTTCTTCTAACAAAGTTTCACTTGCTCTTTTAATCTCTGACAAATGTTCAATCTCTTTCTCTCTGCTTGTATCATCATCTCCAAGACATTCGTATATTCTTTGAAAATCTTTGAAAATCATCATAGTTTTATCTATCGGTGCGATAAGCATTTCTTTCGCTTTTCTTTCTAAGATTGGAGCAGCACCTTTTCCATTAAGGTAAGCTTTTTCAAGAATGTCTTCGAAAAGTAATATTCTATGATTTTTTTCGCCACTGTGACAATGCATTGTAGCTCTTAAAACATCTTTCTTAGCATCAACTTGAAGAATTAAAGAATTATATTGATCTTCAGGACTAAGCAAAGGATTGTTTAATAAAAGGTCTACAGTACCGTAATAAGTTCCCCATTGCCCTTCAATTTGAAATCCTAACTTTTGAACATAATCTTGCATCATTTCACTTACACGACTAGCCAATTCTGCTTCTTTATTTTCTGGTAAGGCTACAGCTCTTAATTTTAAAATATCTTGATAATCATTGTTTGGTGTAAACTTAAGATGAGAAAATAATGCTCGGAATTTTTTATCTCTATTTCTGAGATAACCCATATGTACTCCTTCAACTCCTAAAATTTCAGTTTTATTTATCATTTTAATAACTTCTCCAAACATCTACCAGAATTATATTTTATTCGATGAGTTAACGTATTTAAAAACTTTTTGTTAAAAGTTGATTCATCCGGAATAGAATGAATTTTTATACTGCGTGCCGGCACGATTATTTTTTAGTGATTTATTAACGTGAGCAGCGCCAATGGAGGCGCACGAGTTTCTCATCAGAAAACTCGTAATCGCGCCGTGCCCTGCTCACCAACTAAAATTCACTAAAAAATGTGCCTCTTGCAGGCAGTATAAAAAATAGTGTTATTCCGGACGAACCGTTAAATATCTCCTTCTAGAACTAATGTATGATCTTTAAAACCGTTATTTCTGTAAAATTTTATCCCTGCTTTATTTTGTGCAGTTGCTTCAACTTTAATCTTGTGAAGTTTATTCTTTTTACACCATTTAATAAATTCTTGGTACAGTTTCTTTCCTGCACCTTTAGAACGATAATCCTTTAACACAAAGAAGTTTTCTATCTCTCCTACTTTTTGTAGATTTCTATACTTTTCTGCTTTCGTAATCCCACCACAAAGATATCCTATAATTTGTTTGTCTATTACTGCTACCCAAACACTACCTTGAGAAATTCTATCTTTAAGATATTTTGTCGCTTCCTTACCGAAAGTCCAATCTAACCTTAATGTTTGATCATATTCTTCATGTTCTTTCTTAAACAGCTTTAGGTTCAGTTCTTGTACTTCTTTAAGTTCACTTGCCTTAGCTATCCTTATTATCATGTTGTTAGTGTAGTTAGTGTGGATATATAAAAGTTGCTTGATTCGGTGATACTTTTGAATGGTCAAGCCTGGTTAAATAA
>Ga0233431_1004106_pt1 | contig 16161 bp, 14 predicted proteins | sample SI_118_April2016_FD_179867 | JGI IMG/M metagenome (GOLD analysis project Ga0233431, IMG submission 179867) | Seawater microbial communities from Saanich Inlet, British Columbia, Canada - SI_118_April2016_200_MG | ecosystem: Environmental > Aquatic > Marine > Inlet | place: Canada: British...
TCTCGAGAGGAAGCGAATTAACTTGAAACTGCGACACCAAGAGGTGTTCGCGTAACATCTTGGATGGCCGGAAAGTGTCTCTTATTTTTTAAGTGATCTTGTCCGAATTACTTTGACGACTTACACAATGGTCACATCTTCTCTAACTTTTTCTATTTCCTGCAAATACCAAGCAGGAAAAGTATCATCGTCACCACCCGTAAAGAGTATGGAATTCTTGGAACAAGATGTTAACACAGCTCGATTGGCTTCTAAAACAAAAGGGAAAAACCCACCACTTTTCTGTGCCTTAATTAGAGCTTCTCTTAACTGGGAGGATCTCCTTTGTTTTATGGCATCAATCATCCAAAGACCATGTACTCGAGCAATCTTTACAAAGCCGTATTCGTTCTCAGGATCTAATTCTACAGATTTAGTGAAATTATCCAATGCTAAATTGGCATAATCTCTCCATTCAGGCGCATCTTCATTATGTGGTGCAAGTTCAACCGCTATTCTATGAAGCGAATAGCCCAGCTTGAAATAAACTGATGGATCTGTCGTATCTGACTCTGTGATCTCAAAAAATAATTTTGCTGCACTAAGATAGTCATCATCATAATAATATTTGTCGGCTAACTCTCTCTTCAGCTCTAGGTCTTCATGCGAAGTTTTCATTCCGCTTTTTGTACTCTCCCCTGAATTCAGGGCGATTAAATAATTAACTGGAACAGCAAAATTTAAATTTTGTCCTCCTTTGAGATACATGGTGGTTATACCGACTACTTCACCTTTCATATTCAGCAGAGGTCCACCACTACTTCCTGGTGAGATAGGGGTAGTTGTTTGAATTAATTTGTAATCTTCCAAATCAGTTCTAATACCGCTTATAATACCCGACGACAATGTATTTGACAATCCTAGTGGATTACCAATCGCGATTACTCTTTCACCTACAGAAATATTATTTGAGTTCCCAAGACTAATTGTTGAGAGATCATATCCTTGCACATTGATTAGAGCAATATCTCTTTCTTTATCTATCGCAATTATTTGATTCACATCATATTTTTCGCCAGATACGAAGGCTACTCTTAGGGAATAGCTACCCTCTATCACATGATGATTTGTAGCAATCAAACCTGTATTAGTCAAAACGAATCCCGTGCCCTGTCCAATTAATTCACCACTATCATCAAACGAATACACAACAACCATCGCAGGGACAGTTTTGTTATATATATCTGATTCTGTAATTGGCGAAGTGTTTTGAACATTTGAGCATGAGAAAAGAGATAGAAATAGAATAAAGGAAATATTTTTCATTGCGAACCCCCGGGATTGGACTAATTCAATTGAGTTACCCTACGCCATTACTTATCAATAACACGCTTTTATCCAGGCTCAATGTATAAAGATAATAGAATAAAGATAATCATGGGAGGGTTTAAGGGCAAGTTAGATCCTAGAGAGTTATTCAGTGCTATAGATATCATTAATGACACAAAAATTAGCAGCCGGGATCAGGTATTGGATTATAAAGTGTCTGGAAACAGATAAACAATTAAGATTTATATTTTTGCATAGCGTCCATTCCCAAGTATCTGCATTAGGAAGGACCCACGATAGGGGTGATCATCGTAATTGCCGATTATGACATAAAATTGAGGTTTTTGCCCTCAATTAGGTAGCTTTTCACGATGGTATCTATTGGTCTCTCCAGAATCGCTTTCAATTACAGGAGCAGGATCTGAGATATCACACCAACCATGAAAATTCACCATTCGTAGTGAAACTGCATCATCATCATGTATCACTGCTTCAGCGTCAAAGGAGACATTGGCAGGATCTTGGAAATGGGTAAATTTCAATACTCTAGCACTTGCAAGGATTGATAGTTCATCAACCACCCGCTCTAGTTTCAATTGCTCGTATACTTCCTTTCGGAGTTCTTGAGCTTCTTTGATAGTTTTTTCGTCTGGTGGTTCTCCCCCATTAAAGAGTTGTTCATAACCACTAAGTTTTAATAATTTATTTTTCAATTCTTTTGTCATGGCCTGTATCCTGCTATTAATAGTTTTTAGCCTTTCTAAACGGTATAATTCGACCTGTCTCCTGCACCAAACTGGGGAAATCTTCTTGAAGTCGCGAAATATGAAACTGGGTGTATATCTGTGTAGTAGAAATGTTGGTATGCCCCATCATCTTCATGGTCAGAAATATATCTCGATCACGCAACCAACTCATGAGGCCAAAGGTATGCCTGAGCGAATGAAATTTCTTGCCTTCTACTTTCGCATCGCCACAGGCTTTCCAGAATGTCCGGGAATAGTGTTTCGCCGTCCACCCTTTTGCATGCATCTCCTGAATGATCTCAATATGCTCAGGTTTTAAGGGAATCTCTCGAATCATCCCATTTTTCGCCTGGTCACCTTGAATAACCAGGTACGACCCCCGTATATCACCAAGGAATGCTTCTGAGAGTCGCATACCTGTCTCAAGGTACATTTGGTATATTTTTGACATAAAAGGCGTTGAGTGTGCCTTTATGAGCTTCAGTTCGCTCTCTGTTATATAAACCGGTTGTTGACGAGGGAGTCTTAATGGCCGCAGCTTAGGAACGCTTGCAATCACACCCTCATCTTTCAACCAACACAAAAAAGTATGTACTGCCCTCTCGTTTTTCTTAACAGTATGCAGCGAAAGATCAATTGAGAAATACTGTCTGAACTTCTCAAGATCTTTACGAGATATATATTCAATGCGAAATTTTTTACCCAGAGCTTTAATCAGATGCTTCTCCAACGCTGTCTTGTAGACTTCCAGAGTTGAGGGTTTAAGATGCTGGCGACCCGCCCACTTGAGGTATTTTTCAATCATATCGGAAAGAGTAGTGGTGTTGATGGTATTCTGACCTCCAGACTTCCACCAGAAGTCTACTGTCTTTCCAGATTTTATTAATTCTGCAAAGGTGAGTACTTCCAGGAGTCTCTCTTGGGCGATTGCCAGATTATCAGTCCCAAGGGTGATCCATGTGTACTTGGTTCTACCATCAGATGCAGTGACAGGCATGCGGACATAATATCTATTGCGGAGTTTTGTAGGTTTTGGCATATCATTTCACCTCTTAAACCTCAATATGATATCTCCAATAAAATGAACAAGAATTCTCATAGCTTATTCTTTTCGCAATGAGAATAATGCGCTTGTATCAAATTCATCAATTCCCAATTCTGGTTGTCTCAAAAGCTGCTCCACTTGTCCCGGTCCAAGCATTGCTTTTACCCTATTGAATCGCATGACGCTTTGTTGGTACCACATTGAATCATTTTCAAAGGAGACACATTCACGTCCTGTCAGGAAACATGTCATCGCAGTACTAGCACTACCCGCAAATGGGTCTAGCACCATGGCTCCCGGATTAGAATACACTCGGATAATCTGTGATAATAATTGAACAGGTTTCATAGTTGGATGTCTCATTCCTTGTCGTTCCCACATCTTCATTGCTGGCTTATTCGGTGCATGTATCACACTCCTAAGGTGGCGCATACCAGTAGCATTTTCATGTATGGCAGCTTTCACTTGCCTACGAGTAGACACTACCCCTGCCCTACCTTTCTTCAAATATGGTTTACCGGGCAATACACGTGGGTTCCAGGTACATTCATTCATTATAATATCTTTGCGCATGTAGATATGAATGAACTCATGTACGGGGAGAGGTTTGAGAGTATTTGTTGGAATGTTTCCAGGCTTAAGCCAGATCAACTCATCTCTGAGATGGAAAAGATATTTCCATTTATTTTCGATCTCAGAGACAAGTTTTCTATCACCAAAGACAATTACATAGCCATTGTTTGCAAGCAGATGATTGGTAATTTCACCAAGGTTTTCAATAGAAGGTTTTTTATCCCATTGAACATTAGGATTTTTATTATTCTGACTCAAGACGCCCCATGGTGGATCAAGTATGATCATATTAAATGAATGATCTGCCAGTTTTTCTGCTTGCTGAAAATAATTTGCATATCTCAACTCGATCATTTCGATAATCCAGCTTCTGCATTGACTACCCCCATACCATCGGCATAGGGGTCAATGTCTTTCATCCTTTTCATCTGAAGTCTTTCCGAATTATTCCGTCAACTTTCAATGGTGCAACTATTAATGCTTTCAGGGCAGCAACGAATACTGAGGGGGTGTCTATATCTCTAATCTTGCCGATTGTCACAAAAACAGTCTCCCAGACTAGCCAAATTGCATCCCAATCGGTGATTGTTTTTAATTCTGTGAAGATTTTGCATACGTCCTCTTCGGTCTTCACCATTCTCCAACTATTTGCATGAAGCCGAAGCTCAACTAATTGGAGCAACACAGTTAGTATTGTCATCCCGTCCCTGAAATCAGGATTCTTAGAATAATAAGAACCAAGGATGAATTCTCCCGTGTTCGCTAGTCGCTGATATCGATCAGCCTCGGGTAAACAATTCTCTTCATCATATTGAAAAACCTCGTTCTTAAAATAATCCATGACAACTCGAGGTATTTCTCCTGGTGGGATTGACTGATGAAAAAGATTATAAAAACCACTAATATTCTCCTCCTTTACTCTGTTGTGAAACGCAGCTACAAATGCTGCATAGTTAGCCTCTTGTGTCGCTTGTGAATCTGGTTGTAAGCTCATTGTTACTTTCCTTTCGTTTGTTCGACTATTGTCAGAACATTTGTTATTTTATTCATGAATTCTTTTTTCTCGGTCGGTGTTAGTCTTCTGTTGTGCCTGAAATGGTGGAATTGAAGAAGATCTTGAACATCAAAAAATAACCGACTTGATTTTTTGTCTGGATCCAGGGGTCTCGCCCGCAGTTTCCCAGCCGTGACTAATCGTCTCGTCTGAGAATCTGAGATTTTCAAAAATGAAGATGCGCCTTCCAATGTTCTTACTGGTGAATTTTCACATTCGGACATCTTCTTGATAATTGGAACTAGTAGCTCATAGATTTTTTTTGTTTGCTTCTCAAGATCAGAAATCTTCTCATTAATAATTTCCACATAGCTCACAGGAATATAATTTTGGGGGATTGGCCGCTCATTCACAATCAGCTCCAATCCAATCACCTACTTGAATTACGTTTGCAAGGCTCATTCAAATTTCACTCCAGGAACATAGAACTGCGCTTCATCATTTATTTCTTCCTTAAATTCAGGAATAGTCTCATCTTCCCATCTGCGCTTGTTGAGCCATGTACTAGGCATGGGAATAAATTTTCCATCCTCTGAGTGCCACTGTTCACTTTTTTTCCATTCCTCAAGTTTTGTCAATATTTTTTGAGACAAGCCTTCATCTAAATCCAAATTTAAAAACGCTCGCCAGGCCGACTTTTTGTCCTGCTTTTTTGGGTACTGATTCCAGAATTGAAGAAATTCATCTGAGTACTTTGCATCTACTTTTTTTCTTTTCTTTGAATTAATTTTTTCCTTTTCTTTCTTTTCTTTATTATGTGCAAATGGCATTTCAGTCGATTTAACAACCCCCTCATCAACTCCATAGATTATGAATTGTGATGGCAGGTTTGCTTTTCCAGATTTTCGCCTTTTGATGTTGAGTAGACCAAGATGCTCAAATTCATCCAAAAATAACGCTACAGTCTGGCGAGTTAGACCTGACCGCAATGCAATGTCAGAAAGCGTCGCATAGAACTCAGAATTACCATAATTTGAGGAAAGCTCAGCCATTGCCAGTATCAGTGCCATTGCTGAAGTTGTTTTCTTTGGATTTGAATCGTAATGCTGTCTAAGAATTATGAGCATGGCTTTTTGCATCCAGAGCCATGGTCCATCGTCAATCGTTCTTTTTTTCTGTTTTGGCATACCTGCCTCCTTGGTAGTTATATGATCATATCAGCCAAAGGATAATCGGTACTTTCAAAGATATCAGAGAGGTGAGATATCTTGGTATGAATTTGAGACACTATTTCATTGTTATACTCGTATTAACAGTAATTTAACATCTAGATAAATAGTTTCTTATGTTGCTAATTTTTCTTGACAGGCTATCGATGAGAAATTAAACAAGATCAATTTTCGGCGGTTATTTTTTTCTGAAATAGATGAAAGTATTTTTTTTGGGAATAATATTTAGAAGTGAGAGAAGCTCAGCAATATTTTGGTATTACTTTGTTTCTTTGAATATGTTATGAGGTTCGTGATCTCTTCTAATATCTTATCTTTTCTAATTTTTGGTTTTGCATATTTTTGTATTTTATCTTTAAATAATACACCTAGAAGCTTCGAATCCTCAAAAATTTCATATAACATAGCTCGCATACTATTCTTCATATCAATATCATTTAGGTTCTGGACAAGTAGAATAAGTGCTGGTTGAAATGGTTTGTACTTTTTATTGTACTTTGTCCATATATTTCGATAAATAATTAATTCAAGAATCATAAACCAAAAATCTTTGCGGGCATGGAGGTCCTCTCCAACGACATTGTAGTTAATCAAAGTAACAATGGCGTCCTTTACACTTTTCAATCTTTCATTATCCCTATCGATGAGCTGAGTCATAAGATTATAATTTTGCATTCCTGGAAGAAGAGTAATGAAAGTCCGCATAATAATATGATGGTTTTCTTCTGGGATGAACTTCTCAAGTGTATCCTTAAATAAGGCGATTGCAACACGGATTTTGCTATCATCCGTTGGAATGAACTGTTCGGGTAGCCCAAGGATGATGGCTTTTTTATTTATTCTGTCAATATATTGGATATAATTATCAAAATAATCAGGATCTTCATCCAATAAGGAACCTGGGGCAGAATATATTGTGTCATGAAAAATAAATTTTTTAGTTATGAAGTGTTTTTCTAGGGGTTCAATGGGGTGAGATTTAAAATGTTTTTTTAAATCAGAAATTTCAATTGCATCTGGAGGTTCACTGGGAAACAATATATTTTCAGTTACAGAGAAATAATTTTGGACAAATAGTTCAACGAGTTCTGCTTCGAAATTCTCCTCAAACCCCTCAATACTTACACCATCATAATCAGAAGTCTTTTTAACCATGCTATCCCCATATGTCTTTGCTAGTAATGCCGGCAGTTAATGTTTCAATAATTTTACATTTCCCAACAATATAGATAAAGTAAATTTTTATAATGAGTTGCTTAGTAATTAACTATAAGTGCCCCGAACATAATTTACCGCACGAATCCGCCAACATATTTTTCGACCAATATCCCAATGTAGTTTAACAAGTGTAAAAAATCATCTGGACCAGTGCCTGCGTGTTCATACTTTACTCGCTTCCAATTCGGATCATATTCTGTATAAACGTTCAGGATGTCAGCAGCATAGGTCGCTATCTGTTTTTGTCGGGGGAAACTGTATAGTCTCTTTTTCAGGCGGTTAAATACGAGATCAAGCGAAGCAGTGCGTCCAATTTTATACAATTTTACCTCATTGTCCCAAAAGGCAACCTTCGGAGAGCCAGTATAGAGCATTTCAAATACCTTGGCCTGAGCCAAATCTACAAGACGATAGTTCTCCTTATGGCCAACGCCGAAGTCAGTGCCTATGGCTTGCACCTTAAGCCTATTGCAGGTGTCCGCAATCTCATTAAGGACGGTATCCGGGTTGTGATACCTCAAACCAGAAAACCGCTTTACATATAGGATTTCTATTCTATTATTGTTGAATATTCCAATTGCCATGATGGTAAAAGCCCGTCCTCCTTCTTTCAAATTCCAAGCCCAGTCAATAGCAGCAAACAGTGGACGTATTAGCAGATTTGGACCAGGATTCATTGGATCAATGAAGTCTCTCTCATCACAGCAGGCAAATACTTCCTCCTCTGATATCGGAAGCGTACCACTGTCATATGGCAATCCCAAAACCTCTTGGTAAAATGCTGCCTCCGAATAAGTATTCAATTTATCCAGAACACCATCATTGGCAGCTGTACGCCATGTACAGGCTGGGGTCATAAGACGGCTAATCCTATAACCCGCTAACTTTGAATCTGGGTTCATGGCAACCCACTCGCCACTCAGAGCTTTCATTTCCTTTCCACAATATGAGCAAAATAAATAAAGTTTTTTCGGATCAATGTGTTCCATTCCGAGTGGTGGATTGGCTTTGTTGCAATGAGTGCATGTGATAATCCACTCATACTGCTTAGTCTCATAATATTTTTGGCTCAATACATTTTTGGTGCTTAGCGGCGTGCCTGTGAAAACATAGGCAGAAGTCTCTGGATAGCTCTGGGCACACTCGGTGACAACTGGGATATTATCAGACAATATTGACTGGGTTTCATCAAAGAATATTTTTCTTGCTGGTATCCCCCTAGCTGAATCAGCATTTTGTCCAATGGCCCTGAATGACAGTGTCGTTCCATTTGATAACATCTTGTCCCTAACATTGTCGATAGTCCCAGCTCCTAAGTATTCCTGGGCAAGCTCAGGGCTCAATTCAAATTGCCTATTAATCTTACGATGCACAAACTCATCTGATTGTCGCTGCTGAGCTGTTACATACAGCAGAGAATCATTCTTGTTCAGTATGGCATCGGCCAACATATCCTTGGCAATGAAGCTGGATTTTTCCGCCTGCCTGGATGCTAGGATAACCAGATAACGGTGTTTATGATTATAGATTGGTTCCAAGTATTCTCTTCCCTCAAATCTAAAAGGGGCACCGTTATCGGTATAAAATGCTGAAGAGATAAATTTTGTCCGGGAAAGGGTGATCTGTCGGGCTTTGTGGTTAGTGGGTATATGGATGTATGGCTGAGTCATTTAAACCTCCTAGTTCATTACTTGATTATATAGTTGAGGGAAGTCTTTCCGGGCGTTATAGAAAGTAGTTCGGCAAACTTCATTTAATTCACAAGCTTGCCTTACATTCCTAAGGAGTAACACATCCTGGAATAATTTGCGGTACCGTTCCCCTTTTTGCTGAACTGTGATTACATAGTCAGGGTTGAGATGCCCCTGATCATTGTAGTTGGTGATGGCATTGTCATGACAAACGGTGCAAACAACATTCAATAGGATATGGTTTGTTAATCCTGAACAAACCCTCCATCTCTTTGGACCTTCCATTATCAATTGACAATAAGTTACTGGAGATATCCCATCAAATTGCTGTACAATGTGAACGGTTTTCTCATCAGGTCGCATTGGTATCAAAAATAGTGGTGTGCTTAATATTGGCACTGAGAGTAATGGTACGATTACTTCTGCAAAGAATTGGCTGGAGATGGGAGTCAGTGCACCAGCACGAAGAAAATAGTCGTTCTCCAATGGTTGATAAAATGGAATTCGTTTACTTCTCTTGATGCTTAATACTCCATGACATTGGGGACATATTGGACTTGTTGGTCTTCCAAATAGGACACTAATAGCCTGGAACTGTCCATTACATTCGCGACAGCCATAATGAATCAACCGTTTATCTTCTATGGGGATGTCTTGGTTCAATAGTTTACGGTATTCAGAGCTCAGCATGAGAAGCCTCCTCTGAAAATGATTCTAGAGTAGTAGTCATAATTAAACACATCAGGCTTATTTTGGATCAGGTTGTATGACTTGAATTTTATCCACCAGAGTTTCATTTCTAGCTCTAAATCCCATGCTTTTTAGAACTTGAACATCCCTGATAAGAGTACGTGACCATTTCTCTACTTCATCAGTGTCATTACGAAGAGTGGCCTTGTTCTTTTTTATGACAGACCGGCAAAAGCCCTTATAGAGCTCACCAAGAATGGTATCTGCAGGACAATCTAGTTCCAAATCGAGCACCACTTCCAATCGACTGGTCTCACCAAAGCCAAGTTTTAAGTGGCGTTGATACTCTTTCGAAAGTATTGTGGTATTTTCCAGGTAGCTTTTTAAAGATACCTTATGTTGTGGTGTCCAGGAATCTTTTGGATCACAGTTCCAGAAAAAGTACAGGTACGCTTCGATGGCAGCTTTTGAAAAGGGTGGAATAAACGGAATTGAGTTGAGCTGTCCATGAATTTCAGCAGCAGGATGACCCAGTAAAGCAAGGATCTCCACAAATTCTCTGATCTGAGGATCGTACATAATTGAAAAACTCTCATCAGGAATAGTTTTGATCCGTGGCTTCACACTGAGGGGGCGACATTTCCTGGTCAATAAATGAAGGGAGATAGTCCTATTGGGACCCACTAGAAGACGATCAATCTCTCCTGAAAAGAATTTTAGAGCTCCACGTCTAAATTTTGGGTAAGCAGATGATCTGGGCATACCAGCATGCCGCCAAAGACTGTACTCCAAAAATTTTCTTGCGGGGTGATACTCGACTAAATTTTGCTTTAACACTGGCACCTCTCGATAATTTCTGTAAACCAACCCCAATCATTATTGGAGATATTTACGAGAGGCTTCCCTACCGCCTAAATATAATATTATCAATGATGCAGAAATAGTGTATTCTTGGAGTAATTTCAACTATTGAAAGGGAAGATAGGTTTATACAATGTCTATAAGGCTCATAGATATTTGATACAAAATATGCTTCTAAAATGAAAGCTGACTTGCACCTTAAAATATAGCAAGGTTATCTGCACACTGTAGCTGGACTTTCTGAACACAAAGAGAATATTAAATTAGAATAGCTAAGAAAAGACCACGGATGTGATCTTTCCTTTTTTCTTTCCGTAAATGCTACGGTTATACAGACTAGAGAGATATCAACTGGGTTGCTTATCACCGGCATCATCATAGTCACTGTGCGAAATCCGGCTAGTGAGCTCCTCTAACTCTGTCCGAGCTGTCTTCGCAACAATCAACATATCTTTCGAAGCAATGCCATCCATACCCAGCTTCACTTCTGCCCACCTATATGAACGCTTTTTTACATCTTCTAGCTCAAAGGTAGTATTCACAGCTACTACTGGCAGGTTGCTACGTGTAAGCTTCCTCTTATGAGCATTCCAGTGCTTGATTGATGTGGGTGAAAGATTCATGATTAACGGTTTTACCTCACCATCAACCTTAGTCAACAGAAGTAGCCTCACCTTAGGTTTACAAGCACCACCAATGACACTATGCTCACATGATTTACACGAATCTGACATGGCATCATCTCCAACGGGGATATCATCGATGGCAGAACATGCAGGTACATCGTCTCCTTCATTCCAGAAGGCTCTGATGTATTGCTCAGCGAAGACAACAGCAGTTAACTTGTTATCTAGTATATCGATCTCCTGAGAGTGGTTGTCTATATAACTTTCTCCGGTGTTGATGTACATGCGGTGTTTTCCACTATCCTTATGCTCAATTCGAACTCGAGGCAGTTCAAGCTGAGTTGTTTCCACAGCCATTCCAGCCAGCTCCTCATCCATATCCCATCCAGCGACGGACAAGGCTTGTTTAACTTCATCTGGGACAATCAGTTGTTGTTCCATTTGTTATTCCTTTCTGGCTGTTAGGCCATTTCTATTTGAGCCAACAGCTCATGAGCTTGGTCAGCTTGGTTTTTAGGTACGGTATCATTTCGGGCGATGCAGTGTGCAGAGTATGTGCAGAAAGCACAGGATGCGGTATTGGTATAGTACCAGTCTTTCAGCATCGCAGAGAGCAGGTGGCGTATTTCTGTTCGAAATACACGCAAGTCTTGAATGGACTTAGTTGTCATCATAAACGGTGACCCCTTCTCATCACCTATGTTTCCATTTACGGTCTTCCGCTTGTATATCTCATGTGCCCGCAGGAAGTATATGCCAACTGAATCCATCAACAGGTTTGGCTTAACCCAGATCCCGTCCACCAGCAATTCGCCAAACTTGACTGCATAGGAGTACAATGTTAGTTGCAGGTCATTTGGAATAGCGTACTGATTGGGTCGCATTTTGCTGGACTTGAAGTCGATTAGTTCTATCGAACCATCGAGATTCTTTCGAACCTGATCAATTGTGCCAGTAAACAGATATCCCAGGATCTTCACCCTAAACTGAACCTCTGAGAATAGTACCAGAGCATCCTTATTGTAGGCTTTGCTGCGATAATTCTCCAGGATCTCTACAGCATTCACCTTTAAGGCTTCGATCTCCTTAGCCATATCCCGTTTCCAACGAACTGGAATGTGTTCCTCAGGACTAGCATATACGTAGTAGTTTAGCGCCTTGGTATACAACGCACGCAGGTCTCCATTCCATTGCCCTTCATGCAGCCATGCAAGCACAAGGTGAAGCGCACTTCCATGAATAGTACCGGGATATCGGAAAGCCGGTTCCAACTTGTCGATGTGTCGGTACTTGTACATCATGGGGCAACTAAGCCAGCTCTTCAAAGTTGATTGTCTCAACTCAATCTGATCTAAGATCTCAGCTTTTTTCATCATCCCTAGGCTCCTTTCGGTTTTGCCACCATTGGATCAGTTCCTGTAGCAGAATTGTAGCAGTCATGATGAGTGCTTTAATACTATCCTTCTGCATACTGCCACCCCTGCATATTTATAGCTGGTTGATTTAGCAGCTTGTGGAGCTCGAGATGCTTCTCCATGATTGTTCTAGGTGGAGCACTTTTGAGAGCAGCATTAGCCGCGTTGTAGAAGCTCCACATCGTCCGCGGCTCAAACTCAGCATGCTGAGGTTCGAGCCATTCACGCTTGGTTACTGGTATCTGACGTGGAGAGATGATACCATGACCATAAAGCAAGCCAATCAACCGAAACGCATTATCATCCTCAAGAGGTAACTCCTTCATCTTCTCAGCATCCTCAGAGACTTGGGTAAAAGCGGTTCGAGCCTTCAGAATTGAAGTAACCGCCAACTGTTCAAGATCACTCTGGACATTGAGAGTGTGCTTTCTCATTACGGTGATATCCCCGGTGAGAGCCAGGTTATCACAAACAAAGACACTAGCCCCAACCGCGATACCAACAGACAACGTTTTGTCATAGCTGTTCCGGAACCCGATAGATAGCCCCAGATCAGATCTACCATTGTTAAATGTGTGAATTCCAAAAAGCTGCTGACCATCTTTAGATAGACCGAACTGACTTTTAGATAGTTCGAACCCTGAGAGAATGGATTGCCCCATATCTGCGAGCATTTTGGCTAAGTCATCATGAGTGACCGGACAATAACTATTTGTCACTTCCGGTACAGGTACTGCCGCCAAATCCTGGTGTGTGGCTTCTTGCGCGCCACAATGCAACATGAGTTCCATGTTGATCTCCTTCTTTTTTGGTTTTGTGATAGTGGGACCAAGACAAAAATGCCCACTAATCGAATGGTATGGAACAAGTGCCATTGAGGCATTAATTCCTTCACTCTTCATATACTTGATTTTAGGAGTTTTTTGCGGGGCTTACAGTTGCAGGTGCTTTAGTCGCGGCTGCTGAAGGTGATACAGCGTTATATTTTGGGATAATTATGTCTCATTTAATGCAAAAATTGTTCGCCACGACTTTTTCAAGAGATTTCTTCTAATAACTTTCTTTTTCCCCCATGGGTTGCTTCTTGGTGGTACCCTTCTATAGTAAGGGCGGGTTCAAGGATTATTGGAAGATTTAAGAATTGATGAGCAGTGTTTTCAGGCTATAAATATCAAGTATTTACAAGGATAGCCTTGATTAGAAATAAAAAGAACTAGGTGTGCGAATTTTTCCCGAGAGTTTTGTGAGAGTATCTGATTCTTAAATTTTCACCCTCGTTGGCGTTAAACATCTATCTCTATAACGGTTGAGCCAACATGGTTTAGCGTCTTGACGATATCTTTCTTCTCAGTTTCTGTTTTTGTTCTAAGGATTAAACCTGACGCAATAAGACTCTCTATAGGCAATATATAATCTGAAGACCATTTCAAATCTTTTTCCATTGTTTGCATGCAATGAACACTAACTTTTTTACCTATGTAAGTTCGATTACATGGTTCAAGCAAAACTCCAAACCCTCGCTTTTTCCCCAACCAGACCAACTTTCCTAGTTCTACCGTTTCGCATTCTATCTTATCCTTGCAATGGGCTGGTGATATTGCCTGAAGTTCATCCTGGAGTATCAAAAATGTTTGTCCCATACTTCTTAGCGTATTCCACTTTTTGGCTTTAATGGTCCAGTCTTCGATATTATCAGGATCGATCTGTTTCATGAGGACCAGGTCATCGTAGATAAAGGCATCAAGTTCATTTGTCTCATGCCCACTACACAACCAGGGGTATTTAGCAAATGCCATGGCCGATGATATCATAAAAATTGACATGTCAGGGGTTGGATTTTCAAAATCCGGCGATATAGCCCATGAAATTAGGGACGCGGCAGTCTTGATATCTCTGAAAGTTTCAATGAAGTGCTCACCCTCTGTAGTTGTACGATAATCAAACCAACCGTGCCACCGTTTCTCACTCGAATCAACATACAGATAATTAAAAAACATCGTGCTCCACAGCTTCTGACTTATTTCCAGAAACTGGAGTTCGCTAATTAGGCCTTCTGATTTGGAGAAGCGCAGTAAGGGTGATAACAGCGTAATATCGTGGGAGATTTGATCGATCGGTCTATTCAGGTAATACTCCATACTACAGATCGTATCAACTGCCTCCGTGAGATGCTTGTACGATTGTTTTCGGTTATGCCTTGTTGGTATTACTTCAGGATCTGGAGGATCAGGATCAGGATCAGGATCATCACCGTTGTCTCCCTCATCGCCGTGGAATTTTGCTTTCCTCTCCTTTCCCTCTCCCTCTCCATCAGGTGGAATGTCCTCATTTTCCTCCGGGCGCTCATAATCATAATATCCAAACAATTGCAAAAGCAATGACCTGAGTCCTGAAATTTTGTGTGCTCCAGCTGTCTTTGAAGTTTCGCGTAGCGTTCCATAATCACTTATGAATACATCTGATTCTGTGAAAGTAGTGGCTATTTCTTTCTTGTTTCTATCACCTGATTTCCTGGGAATGTTACTCTTCTGCGGTAAATATTGTAGATGCTCGACAAATATGCCTAGAATGGTGTTCCAGGATGATAGAGACCACCCTTCAGGACTGACTCCCTGATGGACTGCACCTGCTAGAGATCGATGTTTTCCAGTTTTTTGCAGCTCGATCTCGTGATCGATCCAGAAAAGATCCGAGTGCAGATTCGAACCCTGAAATATTCCGATCACCTGAATTCGGCTGCATATGATGTTTGCCCGCGCTACTAGAAGGAAATCAGGGGTTTCAGTGTATGTGACCGCTTCATCATCGAGTAAGACTTGTTTAATAGATATCCCTTCGGTCATGCTCACCGTAATTGCCAACCCATTCCGATCATTTCGGGCTGCCAGGATCGAGATGCGACCATGATCTGGCTCTGGTTCTTTGTGCTCTTGCACTTCACTCAATCTAGGTGCTGCATTCACCACCTCTATTTCACCCAGCACTTCATTGATAAAGTTCTGAACAGAGATCTGTCTCACTGAGAGTAGTTCTGCATTGCCTTGTGCACCAGAAATCGAGAGTGCTGCAACGGAGCAGTTCGCACTACCTGAGAAGAGCGTAATTTCATCTGTGTGGACAAACGCATAAAACTTAGCATGAACAAATGATTCATGGTTATCGCTCTTCCTGAAGGTGACTGTGGTGAATTTTACTCTGGAGCTGAGATTCTTCATTACATCGAGCGAAATATTTGAACCGTACGAGGGCACCAGCACCTCAACTGGTGCTCCCTGAACAAAGGCGTGAAGTGAATTTATGATCTCCCCTCTATCATCAAAATAAGGTGCACAGATTACAAGCTTTGATATCGACTTTCCAGCCAGGTAGGTCTCCATTCTGTCCAGTAGAGATTCGCCCTGCTTGAATTTTCCTAGTAAGCCCTCTGATGCAGGGAGATTTAAACTCCACATGTGCGTGCTCGGATCATAGGCAGATTGAATCTCCGAGATGATGGTCGTGCTCAAGGGGATGTCATTTGCGATTTGCATGAGGTACTCATAGAAGGAAGATATCTCAGGTTTTCCACCGCTCTCAGTATCGTAGTGACTCCAAATTTCCCCATTGTCTCGCCAGCCTCCGAATCCCAGGTTTCCACTCCCAATAGAAAGAGATGCTTTTTCCTTACCTGCTATAAAGATGGCTTTAGGATGAAATCTAAATCCCCTACTCATTTTGACAGGGACCAAACGGTAGCGTTTCCCCAACCCACCTGCGTATTTGTGA
>Ga0233431_1004107_pt1 | contig 16158 bp, 22 predicted proteins | sample SI_118_April2016_FD_179867 | JGI IMG/M metagenome (GOLD analysis project Ga0233431, IMG submission 179867) | Seawater microbial communities from Saanich Inlet, British Columbia, Canada - SI_118_April2016_200_MG | ecosystem: Environmental > Aquatic > Marine > Inlet | place: Canada: British...
TACAAAGTCTTGACAGCAAGGAGCGGAAAAGAAGCTATTGAGATATATGAGAAAAACAAAGAACAGATTGACATAGTGCTTTTGGACATGATTATGCCGAACATGAGTGGCAGCGACACTTATGACAAGATGAAAAAGATCGATCCTGATATAAAGGTGCTCCTTTCCAGTGGGTACAGCATCAATGGCCAAGCGACCGAGATAATGGATCGAGGTTGCAATGGTTTTATTCAGAAGCCCTTTAAGATGAAAGAATTATCACAGAAATTGAGAGAGGTTTTGGACAAGAAATAGGCGGTTTTTGACCTGGCCCTAAATGTAGGATTTCCTATATTAATCTTAACTTCTGGCCCACCCACCAACCGGTTAAGGTTACATCTCCCAGTCGTAACTTTTCATATCCCAAAACACCCCCGTTCAAACAAAGAGAGAAAAAACCTTCCGATCATCCCCACAACATCAACAGCAGATTCAGACCAACCCTGAAAGCAATTCAAATAAACAAAAAATAATATTTTATAATATAAACTATCAACTACAACATAAAAGATGTTTAACCTAATCTTCCAGATGATCCTCTTTGATGTCCCTTATTTTTTCGGATAGTATTTTAGATCGATGTTTCTTCGGATGTGCCACACATAACAGTATTACATCCGCATTTTGAATTAAAAATGATAGCACATTCTTCCCATAGAAACCTATATGGATGCCCTTCCGAATCTGTTATTAGTGTTCCATTATCATGATATATAAAGTCAATATCTTTTGATCCTTCTACCAAATATTTGATCCATTCTTCATTTGAAAGGTAAACAACTTTCATTATTTTGTCTTCAACTTCATATTTAAAATCGATGCCATAAAAAAAGTCATTCTCCATGGCAAAATAAAGCGTTCTGGTTGGCAATATGAAAGATTCACATCTATCGCAAATCACTGAAATGTCTTTTTTAATATCATCGCACAAGTTGGCCTTTTTGAAACATCTAATAAGATTCAAATATTCTCTTGTAATGAGATTTGATCTGTCTTCCTGATCCAACTGTGATGAATGCTCATCCGATATTTCAATTACAAAACGTTTCATGTATTTATTCCGTGAACGAGCGATAAAGCAAATGTGTCAGCTTTAGGGTAGTGATGTTATAGATATCTCACCCTCAAGCCATTTTAAAATGCTAATGATGAATGATTTTTGGTAGCTATCTCTATACCCTAGGTCATTGTAATTTGTTTTTCCTTCTCGGTAACTACTCCACTTCTCGTATGTCTTTTCAAGGTTTTCAATGGAAATTGTTCTATCGTCTGTTATGTTCGTTGATAGCCCGATTTCAATAAAGTGTTTATTCTTATCAAGTGTTTTGATTTTGAAGAATTTTTCAAAGTCATAACCCTTGTCCTTCGACCACTTTGGAATTATTATTCCAAGAGACATTTTTTTAAAAAGCACATTCAATGTGTCTTCAAAAGCCATTCTCTATTCTCCTTTCATTTATTATGAATTTCGATATCATTTCACCGCCCCCTCAACCCCACTGTAATTTCTTCCTTTTTTCTTTTTGACGTTCAGCTTATCTTTTAGATTCTTGGAGCACTTAAAGATCACAACCCTTCTGGCATCCAAGATGAGATCGTTTCCGGTTTCTGGGTTTATTCCACGGCGCTTATTTTTCTCTTTTACAATGAATTTGCCGAAACCGCTGATAAGGAGATTTTCTCCTGATTCAAGGGTGTGTTTGATGATTTCCAGGAGGGCTTCAATCGTGGCCGAGGATTCATCCCTTGAGAGGTTGTGGTTTCTGTAGAGGTGATTGATCAGGCGGGATTTGGTGATGGTCATGTGGGGGCGCTCCTTGGGGTTGATATGGGCTTTTTATGTATTTATTTGAGGGTTTAAATGGGGGATGGTATTATAATCTTCATGTTTTGTCAAGAATCTTTGCCAGTTATGGGATTTCAAATGGTATCAAAAGAAATTTGGAAAAATTCATAAATCTTGAAAAAAGTTGTTTGGTTTTGACCGGATCTGACAAACCGGGGTGGTATGGTGGTTGTCGGAGGTTTATTGCTTTATTGTCCGTATTCATGTGAAATCATAATGTTCTTGACCGATTATCTGATATTGGAGTAGGTTTATCGACAATTTCTAATTGATATTGAAAATATTTCAAAATTATCTCACAGTGCTGTATTTCTAGAGGAGTCCAAACTGATCATGAACAACTTCCAAGATAAGGCTAATTTCATCTGGCAAGTCGCTGATGATATCCTCAGAGGTACTTTCAGACAGCACGAATATGGTGATACCATCCTACCGTTTATTGAAAGCCAATAAAGGGGTGTAAGGTTATCTCTGAGACGGGTAAGGTGGACTAATGGCTGTGAAAGACTGGTATGATAGGGCAATTAACTTTGCGAATCAACATCTTTCAATTATTCTTTTGTTTTGTATATTCTCTGGAATACTAATTTTTCTTCCTGATAAGTATTTGGGAACGCTTTATATTGAGCCAATAATTTCTTATATTCGCCCCCCAATCGGCTTAATCTTTATCTTTTCTGGTTCTTTATTATTTGTCAAATTCTTGTTCTTTATTGGCAGTGTTGTTAATACTTGCAAAACAAAAAGGTCAAATAGGCGCTCGTTGATAAAATTAGAACATTTGTTAAGGATTGCGGAAGAAGACCAACTGTCTAAAAAGCAAGACTATATTGACTGGGGAACAAAAGTTGCCCCCTTGCTAAAATTTAACGACGACTATTATTTACCATTCATGGAGAATCTCGATGTACTTCCACATCCATATTCTAACTTACAAATTAGCCCTGCAATTCAATCAATGGTTGGATTGCTAAGAATGGCAGTCAATGATTTAGAGGCAAATGTATAAGCATACAGTTATTTGGGAAACGTCCGACCGTTTACCACAATATCTATTACGTTTTCATGATCAGGATAATGCATGAGCTTATATCTCGGAACAAGATTATCCTGACAAGTTAGAAGAGAGGAAGTTCACCAAAACATACATTCCTCTCGTTTCGATTTATGACATTTTACCATTAAATGAGAGTTCCGTCTTTCTTTGTTTCATATAGGGGGGGTAGGTTATGAAAAAATGTCCTTTTTGTAGAGAGAAGATACAAAGTGAGGCAATTAAATGTCGCTATTGTGGTGAAAGGCTTGATGGAAAGCCCACTACGATTAAAGACTCGCCATTGCTACCGAGATTTTCGCGACAGCAAAAAGTATATTCCAAGAAATCCGAATTCTTAGAGGATCTAAAAAAGGCTAGTGATGAATTTGATCTTAGTAATACAGAATGCTGGAAGTATGGTTTCAATTTGAGAAAAAATCCCAGTGAGTTCTTAAAAGATAAAAGAGCTGAATATCATGAAGCAGTATTCAACGTATCCAACAAATACATGGCAGGTCTTGAAAAGCATCAAGACAAAATGGATACAATTTGGACTATGACAATAGAAAAATATAGTCATAGTCGGCTAAGAAGATTAGCCTCTATCTCAGCACCAATGTTAGCTATGACAAGAACTGGAGATCCAGAAATTGCAAATATCTGGCATTATTACAAGGTGGGAATTCTTGATTTAGCTAAAGAATTGACCTGATTTTTAATTGAAGGAAAAACAATACTCCTTGATGAAAGGGAGGAAATCATTTCTGTATGCGAAAAAATTATTTCTGAAAAATGGATAAAACTGTCTAAAAAGATGTATTTTCTTATTTGCTTTAGTCATTTTGTTTTGACTATTAGTTTGTATTATTATGACTTTGCTAACTGTACTTATGCTAACTTTGTAAATTTTGAGTTTAGAAGAAGTTGAAGATAAACAATGAAAAAGAAGGCAATTCATAAGCATATTCTTTACTCTATCGGTATATTGTTTACTGTCTATCTTGCCTATTCTATATGCCAATTTTTACCATTTGAAAATAATTATGCTAACTCGCAAGATACAATTTCCCAAGACCAATTGAACCGGTGGGTTTTTGAAATAAATAAGAAACATCCACCACCGTTTATGGTTGATGAAGAGACAAAGGCTTTTAGTATCAGTGCAGGACCAGGACAATTTATCTGGAAATATACTATGATAAATGCCACTGCTAAGGAATTGAAAGAAATTAACTTTATACGCGAAGTTCAGTCAAACCTTACAAGAGATGTTTGTAATAATAGTGAACTAGCCGCGTATATAAACAGAGGCTTATCTATTGTATATATGTATTACGGAAAAGATGGAAATATCGCAGGTTCAGTTACTGTAAATTCAAGTAAGTGCCAAAAACTGCAATAATGCAGCATCTCTTATTGATAATTATGGTCAGTTTTAAAGCAATAAGGAAGTGATCATGGTCATATGCCCTTTTTGGCAAAGTGAAGCCAAAGCAGGTTTCAAGGAAAAACCCAGAAAGAAGCAGAAATGTAACAATTACGGTGCTTTCGTCGACAAGTATGGGAGATGGCGCAACTCGTCCGCTCTCACTGTTTTTGACCTTCGTCTTAAGAATGTTCCATCCGAAGCAAACTTTGGAAAGATAACAGCAACTAATATCGGCTTTCTCTATAAAAATAGGAGAAACAGCTATGATTTGATCAAGCATCTGGATTATATAGGAGAGAGTTCCAATCTAAAGGAATGGAGAAAAATACCATGAAGAACATGAAAGTTGGTTTTTACCTCACCGTAATTCTCTTAATATCTTTCCCTATTACTACTTCCATTGCGACTAACAACAATTCCGAATTATATAGAAATCAAGAAAAGCATTTTTCAATATATTTTCCGAACGGATGGTCAATTGAGAAAGGAAGAAACCCTCATGTAGTTGTAAAGTCAAGAAGCATTGATAAAATTGCATCTATAATTATAACCCACATAAAACTTAAAGGATATATACCCATTACAAAAACACTTACACCAAAAGATATGGTTAAGAAATACAGGGATAGCGGATGGGGTATCAAAATTCTCAATTCAGGAGAAACAAACTTCTGGAATGAAGAAGCGTTATTTATAAAATTCTTAGCCACAATAAACCACATGGGGAAAGTAATAAAAATGATTATGTGGCAAATAGCCTTTAATCATTTTAACGAAAGTTACTCAATAGGCCTTACTGTTGGTGGATCTACTAATGAAATCGTAAACACAAATTTCAATTATTATGAACCATATTTTCGGAGAAGTTTGGCAACATTTACCTTAGATGATTGGAACAGATAGAGAGGGCTGAAAAATGAAAAGAATATATCAAATAGGTTCTATGCTGTTTTTTCTCTTGATGGTTCTCGTCATACCTTTAACCAGTTCTGGAGAAGGCACTTGTATCAAAGGGGATTGCAAGAATGGTCAAGGGACTTTGATTTTTGCAGATGGTGAAAAATATATAGGTGAATGGAAGAATGGTAAAAGGCACGGGCAGGGAACCGTAATATTTCCTGATGGGGAAAAATATGTAGGCGGGTGGAAGAATAATATGAGAGATGATCAGGGATTTTGGATTCGTCCTGGCTTTGGAACATATGAAGGTTCCTGGAAACGCAATAAATGTAGTGGATGGGGAACCCGAACTTTTTCTGATGGTAGGAAATACGTAGGTGAATGGAAAAACAATGAATGTAATGGATGGGGAACGCTAACGTATCCTGATGGCAAAAAATATGTAGGTGGATGGAAAAAGAGTAAGAAACATGGTCAAGGAACTTTGACCCTCCCTGATGGTAGAAAACGTCAAGGGGAATGGAAGAATGGCAAGCTACACCAATAGATAACCCTTATTTTCCGTTTCAACCTACCCATTGATACTTTTATAACAGGATCAGGTTCTAAATAATTGAATGTCCGCAAAGTGGGAATTGCGGACATTAAAGATGGGAGAGTTGAGCAGGGAAGATAAAGACAGGCCATATGGGTGGATTAATGGAACGACAACATGGTGGTTCTCAGGCGTTCATTTTGAAGACTCAGGACCAATAGAAATGGAGGGAAATTGTATGGATAGTACAGACGAGTGGCTGATGTCCTTCGTTCGAGTAACTGCTATCGTTTTTCTATTAACTTTCAGCGTATTACCTTACACATATGCTGAAGAAGATTGTGGTTTTGATGGTTTTAGTGCTGGCATTCGGAAAATACTAAATCCTAATAAATATTGGGACCGAGAAATCAATAATTTGAAAAAGGCAATTCCTGAATCTAAAGCTTCACTTAAATCCGCGTACCTTGACATGGAAGAGTTGAGGGATGATGTATATGTAAAAAGGAGGATTCAACGTGCAATACTCGATGCAAAATCGTTTGGAGATGATCTTCAGGTAGCACGTAATCAAGAGATAGAATCTATAAGAGAGGACATTAAATGGGCTAAAGAGATGATACTAATGGAAAAGGAAATATTGAAAAGCTATATTTCTTGTCTAAAAAAAGCAGAGGCTGAAAAGGCGAAACTCCGGTAAATAATTGTTAATAGGGGAATTTTGGACATGTACTAAAGAACTGGAAAATGGGTTGCAGAGTTTTGCCACGGTGGTGTTCGATATAAAAAATGGTCACTCGGAAAGGGTGTTTTTGAGGGCGTTACGATAAAGACACGAACTGGAACGAACCAAAATCCTGGGTACAGAATCTCAATCTTGATGGTGCTGGATGGAAGATGCCGACAATGGATAATTTGGGAAGTCTTTACAAAAAAAGAATCGGGTCTCGGAATATGACGCATCTGTTGAAAACTACTGACTGCGATGTGTGGTCGGGAGAAACCAAGAGTCCCTTGGACCCCCCGTTACTTCTTCTTCAACTTCAGCAATCGGTACTGCGACCCCTGTGGCACCTCCAGCGACAATTGAGCTTTCGCAGTTCGCTCCAGAAGCGATGGATGATTTTTTCATCTAAAGGGTAATAAATAATGGATAAGCATGTGAAATATGTTTTAGCTATCATCGTTTTGTGCGTTTTCTCCAAAATAGCTTATGCCGAGTTGTTTCATTCCCCTCTACATGGGTTTTCAATCGAAATTCCAGATGATTGGTCTAAAAGAAAGCCAAAAAAACCATGGACTCTGTTTGTCTTCGCAAAATTAGGCTCAGGTGAAAATCTTAACATGAATGTTCTTCCTGCAAGAGGATTGCACTCAATAAAGCAAGTTTCCTTAGAACAGTTAATGTACCCGTATTATGAACACTTGAAAATTTTGCAAAAAAGCTATGAAACTACTAACGGAACCGATTTTCTTAAATGTATTTACAAATATAATGATGGCGATTTAAGAAAAAAATTGGAAGGAAAATATAAGCTCAAACATTATTGTATTCAATGGATTAGAGGTGAAAAGTTATATACGCTTTCTTTTGTAGACTCAGAAATCAATTTTCCAAGGAATATAAGAAGATTTATAGCTGTCGGAAATTCAATCGAATTTGATAATTAGTGGATGCGATTATAGAAATTCAAAATGACGATAATGAAATAGAGATTTGCCCATATTGTGTGGAGAATAACTGAAGTTTCAAGGAATTCAATTAAGAACTGTTTTTTTCGGAACCTTAGTCTTCAAACGAGGTTTTATCTATGAAGAGTCTAGAACAAAATGAATCAAAAGGTTTTCCAATTGGGGTAGGCGGTTGGTTGCTATTTTTTTGTGTTAGTTTGACAATCATAGGACCATTGTTTTCCTTTGGTATCCTTATGGATAGTTGGGAAACCGCAAAACCGGCCTTTGCTTATATCCCATCATTAAAGACCATAACTTCTTTTGAGCTTCTTGGATCTGTCGTTATAATTGTTTACGGATTTGTTATTGGCTGCAAAATATGGGCTGGTAATCCCAAAGGTAAATGGCTCGCAAAACAATATTTGAAGGTCAGATTCTTTGGATTTATTGGTATTGAGGCCATCGTTCTACTAATGATGTATTTAAACAAGATGCCTTCCTCGTGGATGCCAGGGATTATCGGTGGTATGATTGGGCGAGTCATTTTTGGTGAAGGTTTTTTCTTTCTGGTGTGGTGGTTCTATTTCAAGAAATCAAAAAGGGTTAAAAATACTTATGATCGAAACACTTTTATTGACCCCCATGGTAATAATGTTTCAAACAGCGAAATTGATCGGCAGACATCAGATAGGAAAAAAAGTGTTTCAAACAAAATCCATGTGGCAGATTCAATTCGATCCCAACAAACAAAGAATGTTGTTTCAAAATCGGTCATGAATGACAAGGCAAGGATCAATATTAGTAGAAATTCTCAAAAGCCTTTAGGCACCTTAGTTCTTGGTGAAGCCGAAATCAAAAGGACAGTTTATAGACTTCTACTAAAAGAGAAAAAGGATGAGGCGACCATGCTTCAGGCCAAAGTGGAGTGTGATGGTGATCTTGAAAAGGCAGAAATAAGATATTATCAATTGAGATATGATCAAATTGTCGAATCGGGAAAAATCAATGAAATTAAAAAGAAACTCTTAGCAGCGAAAAGGAAAAAAGCTGAAGAGGATGAAAAAACAAAACAAAAGCAAATCAGGAATGAACATTATTTGATTGATCAGGAAAAAAGAGAGTGGGAGAAAAGAAAAAAATTAGATGCTGTTGTAATGGGCCGAGATACCGGTTTATTTTGGTTTGCCGGACCAGATGAAAACATAGACTGGAAGAGGGCAATAACTTGGATTGATAATTTAAATCTTGGTAATAGCAAATGGAGTATGCCTTCAATTGCTGAGTTAAAGGGTCTTTATAACAGCAAAAATTTTGAAGGTAGCGATGTAGATAAATTGCTCCAGATCGTAGGTCGAAGTTCAATCAGAAACCCCAAATCCGTCTGGTCAGATAAAACCAAAGGCGACAGCTTTGCATTTTATTTCGATTTTAAAACTGGTGGAACTCACTCTTGTGACAAAAATATATCTGGGGGATTGAGGGTATTAGCTGTCTCCCCCCAATTTGAAAGGGAAGACATTACAAACTCATCGGCGATTCAACATATTGATATTGATCAAGCCCGTCCTAAAGAAGCGGACAATAAAAAATTTAGGGATAAAAAAACTGGGCTTGAATGGCTCCCTGGGCCTGATGAAGATACAAAATGGAGTGAGGCTAAAGGTTGGATTAATGAATTAAAACCTGATGGTTGGAGAATGCCAACATTAAAGGAACTTGAAAGCCTTTATGCTGAAAATATCGGCCCCAGAAACATGCCTCATCTAATTAAAACTACGGGTTGGTATGTTTGGTCAAATGAACTTAAAGGTTCATCGAAAGCCTGGCATTTTGATTTTATTGATGGCACCAAACATTGGACCAAAGTCAGTGATTCCTACAACGCCCGTTCTTTTGCTGTGCGTTCCTGAAAAGACGGATGATTTGATTATTACATTCAAAGCCGGTGTGAGTATGGTTAAAAAAAATGGCTTATATATATTCGTGTGTCGATCGAATTTGATAATTAGTGGATGCGATTATAGAAATTGCAAATGAAAATAGTGAAATAGGGATTTGCCCATATTGTGTGGAGAATAACTGGAGTTTTAAGGAATTGAATTTAAGAACTGTTTTTCTCGGAACCTAGGTCTACAAACGAGGTTTTATCTATGAAAAAGCTCGAACAAAATGAATCAAAAGGTTTTCCAATCGGTGTAGGTGGTTGGTTACTATTTTTCTGTGTTAGTTTGACGATCATAGGACCGCTGTTTTCCTTTGGTAAGGTTAGTTTGGTTATATTTTCCACTCTTTACAATGAGGTTTCAAAATGAAACAAATTGGCTATTTCATAGGAATTTTTATTGTGTTTATTTTCGCTATTATTGCAAGCGGTATAGGAAAAGAGGCTGGCAACATTGTGTCTGATAAATTCAATTTAACAACACCATCTGCTAATGCACAATCTAATGAACTACAAAAAATAATAGAAGACGCTGTAAAAACAGCTAGAAAACAAATGCAATTACCTAAACGTGTAAATAATGATACAATATTAACATCTATTAGTGCGCGGCAAGGGGGTATAGTATATCATCAAAAGTTAATCAACATTGATTCTCGAGAGGTGGATATACCCAATTCTAAAAGCAAAATGCGCAAATTGGTTCAATCTCAGGTATGTTCCAATAAACAAATGGAATTTGGATTAAAAAAGGGAATTATTTATACATATTCTTATGTAGATAAAAACGGAGTGTTTTTATGTGCATTTAATTACACAAAAAGGGATTGTGGCTATTAAACATCGCATATTATATTTAACAGAACATCATTCAATTCCTTATATTCAATACCCAGATAGCTCATTGTCACGGCAGGCGTAGAATGATTACATCTTTTACAGATGTTTCAAACGAACCACTAAAGGAGGACCTTCAATGAAAAAGCTTTATTATTCTATCCCAATAATTATTTTTCTCATAATCACTGGTGGAGTTAGTAAAGAGGCAGTCGATTTATCATTTATAAAACTTTGTTTAAAACCACCACTTGCTAATGCCACATCAGACAAACTACAAAAAGAAATAGAAAAATGGGTCCACATAGCGAATACCCAGATGAACTTACCAAAACTTGTTGATAATGAAACATTAATGGTAAATGTTACTGCAAGAAGGGGAGGAGTTGCATATCATCATAAATTAATTCACTATAATATTAAAGATATCAACCTTGACAAACTCAAACGTATTATACGCACAAATGTAAAGAATAATGTATGCAATAGCAGTGATATGCGTTCCGCATTAAAACTTGGGATGTCTTTTATATTTTCTTATGTTGATAAAGATGGCAATTTTTTGGAAGAAACGACCATAAAACAAGGTGATTGCAGCTACTAATTTGATTATATCTCATTCAACAATATCACATTGACTTCTTTATCCTCAATTCCAAGATACCTCATAGTGATTGATGGATTACTGTGATTAAATCTCTTGCAAATCACCTCAAACGATGTACCAAACACTTTTCTCTGAATATATCCAAAAGTTTTTCTTAATGAATGTGTACCATAGTTTCCTTTCAACTCAGCAGTCCATTTCTTTACGAGTGAATTTACATAAGACCGATTCAAAGGCTGGTTGTGTCCCATTCTACTCTTAAAAAGGTAATCTTCATCATTCGGTTGGATTTCATCAAGATAAACTGCCAAGGTTCTTCTAACTTCTTTATTTATCATCACAATATTTGATTTATTCGTTTTTTGTTCTTTTATGGTAAACCCTTCACCTGGTTGTAAATCTTTTACATCCTTAACTTTCAATTTTAGTAAATCACCTATTCTCAGTCCGTTATTGATTCCCAGGGTAAAGAGCAGTAGGTCTCTCGGCTTGTTTTTCAAGTTTCTTTTTATTCGTTTGATGTCTTTGATTTTTCGGATTGGTTCTACCGTTATTGAACTGCCCCTCTTAGGGTGATTTTTATTGTTTCTCATAATGATTCCACCTCTGAAACTGAATATCAAGTAAATTTATGATGGATGGTAAAGGTTGATAGTGAAAAGGTCAAGTGAAAAAGGAAATCAAAGGATGTTGATGTAAGTTGTTTAACTTATGATGCTTTCCAGGCATCTATATGAAATCCTGAATATAAACTTTTTAGTAAAAGTTGATATTGAGATTGAGAAATTTGTTCTGTCTGGAAGAAAAATCTAACCAGGAGACATCCGATATGCATTCTAACAGATAGGTAAAAAATGAAAAAAGATGTTCGATGTAAACCACTGTTAAATGGTAAACATCGACATCCATTCCTTTTTAACATTCGAAATTGGTACGAAATTTCTGCCGACATGTGCGATAGGTGGCCATGAAGGAATATTGTCCCAATTCATTGTAAAGCCTATCTCTTAATTCTTCACGTAGCTTTGATAGGACGAAACGTTTCTCCAAAGCTGAAAGCGATCGAATGAAGCGGGAATAGCATATTCGACCAATCGCAACATCTTCCACACCGGCACTCGATCTATTATCCTTGAAAATGTATTCCTTGACCTCTTCTGCAAGAGCATCAGTCCTGATTATTTCGATGTCTCTTTGCCTTCTCTTAAAGGATTTGATGTCCGAATCAACACTCTTCCCTTTTCTGGCAAATTGTATCATACTCCAACGGATGTTATTCTTGATAAATCTGTCCTTGCATGTAGGGTCCTTTTTCAAGCTCCTCCACATCCCCAGAAGGCCCTCTTGTTTCAGATCCTCCTTACCCTCTGAATAATAGTCAATATGGGACTTCATACTTGGCAACCGCTCCTCAAAAACTTTATGCAACTCTTGATCAGTCACTTTCCACCTCCTCAGTCAAATAGGGTGAGCAAGTAATCGCTCCCCTCTGGGTTACTCTCCATTAGTCCTGAAAGCTTCTCCTGAGCGCTCTCAGACTCTCCAGTCGCTATCCTGATGAACCTCAATAGGTTCGATCATGGTCGGATAGAATGTCTTGAATGTTGAATGTTAAAAGTCGAATGGTTTAATTTTTTTCTAATTTATGTTGACCAACCGGGTATTTTGAATGGAAATGGTGGTGGAGTGGAGGCTGGGTAGAAGAACCAGAAAACCCGTCTTCACCAGTTGGATTGGACGGGCTTCCTGATTCCAGGAGGCTGAATTTGTTGTACAAAATTTTGGACGACAAACTCTATATATTATATCTTTATCAGATCAGACAATAGTAACTAAAAGTATTTATTGAGAAATTCAAGATTTGGACATCATGAAAAGCGCTAAAATCGAGGAGTATTTCAGGAAAAATATTTCAAAAAGGAACGGAATAATTTTACAAAAACTTTGCAATAAACTAACGAAAAACACAGTGGGACTGAGGGGGTTTATGAGAGGTGGACGGGGAAGAGGTCTAGGGAGGAGACGTGGATGTGTGAAAATAGGAAGAGGGGTGGTTTATTGTGGGATTTTCTTTAGTGGTTTTGTTGGTAGAGGATGTTCGGAATGATCTTTTTATACTGTAGGGTTGGTTATGATTTGGAGATGTACTTTTTCATGGTTATGGAGTGGGATAAAAGTCAACTATTTTCAGGGATTGTTCACTTTTGGATTAACAATCTTTAAATAGCTCGACCATAAGATATTGTGGTGCTGGATAATGTGCGAAACGGTAAGGTCAACCATGCTCAAATGGAATATGTGGCTCATATGTGGAGTTTTTGATTATTCCACATATCTGAGTGATATCTTGGGATAACGTTTTTTGTTGTCCGAATGCATGTGATTATACCTTTTTACTGCAAATACTTGGATATTTTAGCCAGAATTTTATCTGCTCTTCTTTCTATAAAATCTTGAAATTTACTCTCTTTCCATATTCCCTCATCATCGGGGATCAAATGCCTTTTAACAAAAGAAGGCTTGTCTGATACATAATTATTCATCCATTCCTTAAAGGGTTTTCCGTTCTTTATTCCCCTATTAGTTCCATAATCTATCAACTGAAAGTTTTTAATACTGTTTATCTCATCCCATCCATAATTGCGATTTGCTAATATTGATTTTGGCATTATGTGATCTATATCTTGGTTTCTTATCGTTTGGTTGCGATTATACATTAGATAATACAAGAAAGAGCGATCGAGATTATCAAGGTTTTCTGTGTCATAGCTTTGGGTAAAAACAACAGGGTGCTCAATATACACTCTAAACAATTCTTGTTTAGGGAAGACATCATTTTTATGTTTCCTAATTTCCTCCAATAATTTACGAACTCCTGTCTTATACGCTACCCATCCTGCACCACGACTACGAAAAACACCATTCAATAAAGAATGATATATCCATTCGTACATTATCGGAAAATCAACATTACCAGCATCGAAATTATCAAAGTAAACGGCAAGGGGCTTTGTCTCTATGTTTTTATGAAACAAATGATACGCAATAAAAAATAAAGGTATAAATGAACGATTACCATCCCGATAGTAATCATATAGTTTCGCATGTATTAAAAAATCTTTTACGCTTTTAAGCGTACTATTAATCCTGTCTTTATTTGTTAATGAAAATTCAGCATCTTTGGCTTCGATATAGGCCATTTCTTTTTTATGGTCATCTTGCAATAAAAATATTAATTTAATTAGGTTATCTTGAGATAGGCCAATATCTCCATATTCATCCAACATTTTTTCAAGAAAGCCTTCCATTTCCCAAGAAAATCCCTTCAGAATAGATGCTACCAGATCAAAAGAAGAAAGCTTTGTTCCGCCATCATTCAAACGCCTAAACAGCTCTACTATTCTTTGCCTATTTGATACTTCATCAAATGTTTTGTTAATTGAAACTTGGGATATACCTAGTGTTTCTGCAGTTATAATATTTTTGTAAAAGGCTTTTACATTTTTTCTAATATGCTTTTTCTTTGTGCTATCTTCAGTTTTCTGTGATGAGATTATTTCGTCAGCAACTTGATCTTCATCATTTGTGTCTTTTAATCTTTTTAGAAGGCTACTAACTAAATACCAATAATGTTCTGGCACTGAACGCTCAGCATTATCCTTGGACTGTTTTGGTAATTTAGTTTCACTATTCTCAAACTTGAACTCAAATTCCGAGTTAAAGTCACTAAACAAATCAAAGTACATTACCTTTCCATTAATGCTCCCTTTTAGCCCAATGTAGAATGACTGTATTCTTTGTTGCCCATCAATCACAAATAATTGTTGCTGAGTTAATTGCTCGATTTCGCGAGAAGGGATAAGTCCTCCATCCTTTGTAAAAGGCCTGTAATTAAATAAAGGCTTACTTCCTTTTTCCTCTTCGATGACCATGATTCCACCAAATGAATCGCCCTTTAAAAGGGTGTCAAATAGTAACTCCATTTTTTCTTCATCCCATACGAGTCTCCTTTGAATTACTGGAAGAACAAATTTTTCATCTTCCACTTCTGTTATTGCGTCGGAAATTCGATGTGCCTTCCAAATTGCCATTGTTACTCCTCATTGTTTTTGGGGTATAACGATTATCCTATTTTGTCCCAATTTGATTTCTTTAATGCCGAAAGCATTGTTTCATACATGTGGGGAACAGAAATACTTATTTGTGCTGTGTGATACGATTTTACAAGCCATTGATTGTCCGATAATTGAACAGCTCCAAAAGGAGCATTGCCGAGATTGTCTTTGTACTGAGCATACATAGGAAGTTTATCTAATGTACCAGCAGCAATAATAAGCTCTGGACTAAGCAGTTGAATTTGTGATTGTATTATATCAACGAATCGTTTTGAATGGAGCTCATAACTAGGTCCAATACGACTACCGCCCCCTTTTTTATTAATGTTTATAACAGCAATATATTTCAACGCCTTAACAACCGACTTTGCATCAAAATTCAAGTCTTCAGGCTTAATATTGTTCAAAAGGCAATGAGAGATTTTTGCAACTGATCCAAATGTACTATGCCATTTGTTATATGAAAAAGGTTGTTTTAGAAAATCTCTCAAATCCCAACTTCCACCACCATTTGTTTCTCTTAAAACCCATAAAATCTTTATCTTTGCTTGGATATACCTATCCAATTCTACTGCTCCATCCGCAATTGTTTCTGAATCTATTGAACGCATAGATTGAATTATTTGTTCGTATTCAGATTGCATTATGTTCATTTTTGTATTCCTCCTTTAATGAAGAATAAGTTACTATACGGATCTGTATATCATTGCATTTGTAATGTTATCCAGTGAAAAGCGAAGCATTTACAAAGACCGTCTAACTTCCACTATTAACCTCACAATATCTCATTCATTTATAACATCAACAAATTTAGAACACCAGCCCATTTACTATATTGTCCAAGAACAATTCCTATAGATTTTGACCATCAAAACTTCCCATCACATTCCCACAGCCAACTCCCAAAAACAACGAACAAATACAAATAAGCATAATTAAAGAAAAGCTTTTGCCCTATCTTGGACCAGGCAGAATAAATTATGCCTGTGAAAGTATGATCCTGCTGTTCTTGTAGGTTCGTACACTGAATCTACTCTCTCGCAACACAACAAAATCCTGAAGAAAGAGAGTTCTTTACATTTTCATCTTGATTGTTCATTTGGGGGTTTGGGGTTTCTTCCAAATAGTTACCAGAATGTTTAGTTTCCCGGATCTTTTCCCTGCCTGCCTTTTAAAAAAAACTCAATTCTTGGATAAA
>Ga0233431_1004109_pt1 | contig 16155 bp, 15 predicted proteins | sample SI_118_April2016_FD_179867 | JGI IMG/M metagenome (GOLD analysis project Ga0233431, IMG submission 179867) | Seawater microbial communities from Saanich Inlet, British Columbia, Canada - SI_118_April2016_200_MG | ecosystem: Environmental > Aquatic > Marine > Inlet | place: Canada: British...
AAATGCCCAGGCTTACTTTGACCTTTCGCCGTGGCTGGCGATTTTGCCCGGTATCATGATAACCTTAACCGTTATGAGCTTTAACTTTTTAGGTGATGGCCTGAGAGATGCTTTGGACCCTCGTTTAAAAATGTGAATATCAATCGTCCTGTCCGACTGAACGTTGGACAGAAACTCAACACTAAGTAAGGAGGATTTATGTTATGAAGGATTCTAAACCATTCGATTTAAATCGCAGAGAGTTTATGAAAACCACGGGCTATATAGGCCTTTCAGCTGTAATCGGGGGCAGTGTGTTGGGCATGACAAACCCTGCATGGGCAGCCAAAAAAAGTATTATTGTCGGTATGACCCAGGAACCTGTAAATTTTAATCCCCTTCTCTATGTGAATTCCGGAACAGAAGAGGTCCCGGAAGCCTGCATGTTTGATGCGCTATGGGATATGAATCATCTGGGCGAGTTTATTCCCAACCTGGCAACTAAAGTTCCCACACTTGAAAACGGCGGGATCTCTTCAGATGGAAAATTGTGGAAAGTAGAGCTTAAAAAAGGGATTAAATGGCATGATGGGGCTCCTTTTACTGCAAAAGATGTTGAGTTTACATATCAGACAATTATTAATCCCAATGTTGCCATCAGATCCAGGTCAGGATTTGATCTTATCTCTGATTTTAAGATCATTGACGATTACAACTTTGAAATAAGCCTTGCAAAACCCTTTGTTCCTTTTGCATGGGCATGGCAGAAAATGCATATCGTTCCCCATCATATTTTATCTAAAATAGCCGACATCAACACGGCGGCCTTTAACATGAAACCTGTGGGAACAGGGCCCTATACCCTTACCAAACGGGTGGCCGGTAGCCATATGATATATAAGAGGAATGATAATTATCATAGAGGAACGCCTGCCATAGAAACAATTGTCCATAAATTTGTTCCCGACCAGACCGTTGCCTACACCCAGTATAAAACCGGTGAAATCGATGTGTTTGGACTCCATGGAATACCGCCGGAAAGACTTGCTGAGGCAAAAACACTTGCCAATCGTGATACCTTGATCACTCCTACACCATGGGTTGAATTTGTTTATTTTAACTGTGGTAAGCCACAGTTTAAAGAAAAAATTGTACGCCAGGCTCTATACCTTGCCATTGACAAGGAAAAATGGAGAAAAGATATTTATTATGGTGTTCCTCCAGGAACATTATCCTATCTTCATCCCACCCATTGGGCGTACAACCACAAACTCAAGGATCGAGGATTTAATCTGAAAAAAGCAGCAGAAATGCTTGAAGGCGCAGGCTGGAAACTGGGTTCAGACGGTATCCGCGCGAAAAATGGGGTTAAGTTGAAATTTACCATGTCAACCACGGCTGGGGCAAAAGCAAGGGAACAGGCCGAAGCCATGATTCAGGCCGACTGGAAAAAGATCGGTGTGGTCATGGAAATTAAAAACATGCCGGCATCCGTTGTCTGGGGCGAATATACGACCAAATCTCAATTTGATACACTGATGGTGGGCTGGGAGCCGACCGTTGGAATGGATCCCGATTATACGGCCCGGTGCCACTCAAAACAGATTCCGGTAAAGCATGGTGTCGGTTCTAACTATGTGCAATATGAAAATCCTGAGCTGGATAAGCTTCTGGAAGAGGGCGTTCTGATTTCAGACATGGCAAAACGAAAAGAAGTTTATGATAGAATTCAGGAAATACTTTATGAAGATGTCCCCTTTGCTCCAATTCTCGCCTATGTGTTTATCTATGGGAAAAAATCCTCTGTCAAGGGATATGAGATTAACCCCTATGTCACAGATATCACATGGAACATTCAGGACTGGAACTGGGGATAGCCAGGATTCATTATCTTCATGCAATTGCCTTGGCGATGATAGTGTTATTTGACTGTGGCATTTATTTTTAAACAAGAATCTGAGATGGAATTGGATGGGATGCCGCTTTCCCAATTGCTGCAAACGCCTTTACATTTTTTTTGTAAAGGCGTTTGCATGCAATTGTTTGAATTGATGTTGCCTCAATTAAAAATTAAATTTGTGGCATTGGGAAGATAAATATGGGATATTTTATTCAGGTTAAAAAAGTTGTGTTAAAAAAAGTTTTACTGGAATTATAAATTTGAAATCAATAACGGAAAACAGAAAAAAAGCAAAAGAAAAGTTTCAATCACTGCCCAAACTGACAAAAGCGGAGTTAAAGATAGAAGTTTATGAAAGTTTACGCCATCAAATTATTACCAATCAAATCCATGCGGGGCAACGGCTGGTTGAGCAGGAGTTGATCGACCAATACGGCATTGGTAAGACGCCGTTAAGAGAGATATATCAGGCGCTTCAAAGAGATGACCTGATTGAAATTATTCCTCAGTTTGGTACCAGGGTGGTTACACTGGATATTCAAACGCTTAAGGAAGTGGTTCAGATCAGAAAAGCGTTGGAAGGTCTCTGTGCTGAGTTGGCATCGCAAAATATAAGTTCCCGGGAAATTGATCGATTAAGCCGGATTTTAGAAAAAGCAAAGGCAGTGGAAAGCAATCATCCCGATGCTGTAAAAATATTATCCCACCATGACACTGAATACCACCAGATTATCTATGCAGCCGCACAAAACAAGCAATTAACCAAGGTGATCCAATCCCTTCTTTTTAAAATGTCAATGTATTGGTTTCAATCCGGGTTTTCAATGGAGGATTTCAGAGAACAATTTGAAGAATTGGAAGATTTAATGCAAGCTCTAAAAGAGCGTAATGCAACCAAAGCAAAAGAAATCATGGAAAAACATATTGATCATTTTATCAAATTGGTTAAAAAACAAATCTTTTAATTCACCTTGAGCCGGAATGCAAATAGAAAGATAATGCCCTCGAAGTCTGAGCCACTCTAAGAATTGGAAAAAGAAGTCAACGTTTTTTGATTAAGGGCTTCCAGCGACTGAAAATATACACTATAATCGCTGCCTGATTACCTGATTATGCCTCCTCAGATGATGGCCTTTTATCTCCAATTATGATGTAATGGCCTTTTGATTAAATTGATTTTGAATTCTCCCCTATAGTTGAATTTTCCAACAGAGCATCAAAAGACAGCCCATACCATATGTGGTAAACTTATATTTTATTAATAACCCGGACTGGTGGAAGAATCGCTCGGTAAATTACTTGATTTGACTCCTGAGCAATTATAATTAATCGCCTAAAATTTTATCAAGCTTTGAAAAGGTATCATTAATATTTGAACGTTTTAATACAGTTATCCATAGGATAAACCTTGACTGCTGGTTTTCGATTCGCTTGCATGCATATTTTTTCTAAAAATGTGACTTAACTCGGTCTCCAGCTTTTTGAGGGAGATCAGGCTTTACTTTTATTATTTATATTTCTTTTTTATCAGTCGCTGCAAGCTTATGGACGGATAAAATTATTTCTGACGATTTTTGTATTTTTGCCAGGAACAGGTCCATTTCACCAGGTTTTATCGGATTTGAAGGAGGGGATTTATACTTAAGGGGGTCCACCATTTTTCCATTTTTATTCATACGAAAGCACAAATGGTTTCCTGTGGCATACCCAGTCATTCCAACGTATCCTATCATTTCTCCTTGACGTACTTTTTTCTTTTTTTTCATACCCTTGACAAATTTGTTCATATGATAATAACTGGTGATATATCCATTATAATGATGGATGTTTATATAATTCCCCATGCTCTTATTATATCCGATTTCTGTTATCACACCGTCGCCTACTGTTTTAATGGGGGTACCTTTGGGGGCTGCATAATCCACTCCCTTATGGGAACGATACTCATTTAAGATCGGGTGCATCCTTTTGGGGGAAAATCCAGACGAGATTCTCGAAAAAGCCATGGGTGCTTTTAAAAATGCTTTTTGAAGTGATTTTCCATTCTCATCATAATATCCAGACGTCCCGTTTGATTTTTTATGTAAAAACGCTTTATATGGGGTTCCATTGTTGGTAAAAAAAGCAGCCTGAATATCTCCATAACCTGAAAACTTAGCATCCCGATACCTTTTTTCCACAAGGATCTGAAATTGATCCCCGGGCTGGATATCTCTTATAAAATCAATGTCCCAGGCAAAAATATCAGACAGTTTCTGTGCGAGTTTACTGCTTTCCCCTGATTTTCGGACAGCCTCAAACAGGCTGGATGTAATCGTAGCAGAGACCACCTCAAGGTCCACATCATATTTAATGGGTTCCTGGTTTATAGAAAAAATACCATTCTCTTTTTGAACAACCAGTTTTTCTTCATTATCAATTTCATATACAAAACCAACCAGATCTTCTCCTTTAAGAATGATTCTATAGGGCTGGCCTTTTCTGATATGGGTTAAGGAAAAAATATCAGAGCTTAACCTGTTTATCTCATATATAGTTTTTAGCGGAAGATATTTATTGAGAAGGGAAGATGCTGTATCTCCCTGTTTGACAACCCCTTTTAGAATTTCAACTTCAGATAATTTTTTATATGAAGTTGAAGCAGAGACGCTATTATAACCTTGGAATAAAAAAATGCTGACAACGAATAAAATAAACGGCAACTTTTTTGTAAGCATCCTTTATTCCTGTTAAATTTAATTTTTACACCAAATTTCGGCACATTATTAAAACAAACGCCTTTTGTAAAGACAATTTTCAATTTTTATGCCAGCACCGCATATTTTTTATGTCTGATGAAATATCGGTTTCAAGCGCTTTTTCAACCGTTGCAGCCAGGGCTTTTCTCCGGGTAGCGGTTGCCAGCATCATGCAATACCCGAATTCAGCTACATTTTCAAATAAAGAACTTGCCCACGCGGAACTTTTTCCAAAAGAACAATTTCGTTTCTAAACCATAAATCATTTTTGAACAATGTTGTGATGCAGAACCCCGAATGGAATTTTAGCTATCATAACCTTAAAAAGATGAATTAACTTTTGTTACAATTTTTGGATATTGCGGCTTGATAAACAACTCTCTGATTATTGTTGACACATGTTACTTTAACATGTATTTTGGGTCGCTATGACTAAACGGATTTTAATATTCATCACACTGGGAACCTTTCTATTCCCAATGTTTGGTTCACTATGGGGACATGACCTCCAACAAGCTATGCATGTTGTTCGTGAAGCGCACCATCTGAAAAAAAATCATGAACATCCTCCCCATGAACATTCCATGTCCAATGGTAAGACAGATCACCATCCAGCAGGTGTAAGTCTGGTTTCTTATATTAAAGATCACGACCATGGTGAATTGCAGATTCCTTCCAAGAATGGAACACGGTTTACAAGATATCAGTTACACAAACCAAGTAATAACTATACTTATTCTATTGAAAATGATTCACAAATCATTTTGTCGCTAAACCAAGAACTACCTTCCGCTCTACATAGAAATGATTTGTATTTAAAAACACAAAGATTACGTATTGGCCTTTAACAGTCCCTACTTTCCAACTTAATTTAATCAATTTAGCTGAATCGGAAAAAAGTTTGGTGTATAGGACTCTATCCCGAAGGGATTTATTGTCGCGATTATAAAAGGTCATTGTGAAGAATAGTGCTCCGCCTTTCTTAGTCAGGCCCTTTGTTTTCATGGCTCTTCACGATTTTCCGAGATATTATATATTTAATACAACAACGTAATGAGGTGTTATCAATGATTCAAAACTCAATCGGGCATAGACGATTAATCCTTTTTGCCCTGTTAGCCGTGCTGGCCATGCTTGGTGGTTTAGTACCCGATGTAATTGCTCACGGCGTAACAACCGGAGACAAAGGATATATTCAAGAAATTTCCGGTGTATTACCAATTCCATTTATCTACCTTGGTGCCAAACATATGATGACAGGATATGATCATTTACTGTTTCTTTTTGGGGTCATTTTCTTTTTGTATCGCCTTAAGGATGTCGGGATATATGTCACACTGTTTGCCGCTGGTCATGTGATTACATTGCTCTCAAGCGTGTTGATGCAAATCAGTATCAACGCGTATATTATCGATACGATTATCGGGTTTTCAGTTGTTTACAAAGCCCTGGATAATATGGGTGCTTTCCAGCGTTGGTTTGGATTTCAGCCCAATACAAAAGTGGCAACCTTGATTTTTGGCCTGTTCCATGGATTTGGTCTTGCAACAAAAGTGTTAGACTACAAACTCTCTCCAGATGGGCTTTTGCCAAATCTTGTTTTTTTCAACGTTGGTGTGGAAATTGGTCAGTTATTGGCTCTGTCTGTGATTCTTATAGCAATTACATACTGGCGAAAATCAAGCTCTTTTATGCGACACGCTTATACGGCCAACTCATTTATCATGATGCTCGGCTTTACGCTTATGGGATATCAATTAACAGGATACGTCACATCTTAAAAATCATTCAAATTATAAATAAAGGACAAAAATGTATAATTCAAACATACCAAGTGATAGAGAGCTTCCTTCAAGTCAGAAACTTATCAAATCAACAGTTTTTGCTGGTGTTGTAGCCGTTATTCTTTTGATTACCACTGTGTTACCTGCCGAATATGGAATTGATCCAACCGGTATTGGGAATGCTATTGGTTTGAAAAAAATGGGAGAAATAAAAGTCTCCTTGAAAAAAGAGGCCACCGCAGCTGTTACCGAAAATGTTCAAAAAACGGTACCGGTGCAGGAAAGCACTGAGTCGAAGGTTGGCCTAACGCTTGCTTCTGTAAAACCGGTCAACCCAGAACCTGAAAAAGAAATAGTAATGGATACCATCAGCGTAACCCTAAACCCTGATCAGGGGACTGAAGTTAAGACCAAAATGCGTAAAGGTGAAACTTTAAAGTATAAATGGTCAACAGACGGTGGCCGTGCCAATTTTGATGTGCATGCCGATTCCAAAAAGTTAAAGATTAATTACCACAACTACGAAAAAGGATCTCAAAAAATAAAAGAAGGCTCTATTACTGCCGCGTTTGACGGAAGTCATGGCTGGTTCTGGCGTAATCGCACTTCAAAAACACTAACCATCGTTCTGGAAGTATCTGGTGAATTTGAAGGACTTGAACGCATGTAATAAAGGAAGGAAATATGAAAAAATATCTCAGCATAAAAAATCTTATAATTGCAGGAATTATTCTTTTGGCTGTTGTCGTAATTGGCTTTGGAAACAATTTTTCCTCTTCTTTACCTGTCAAGAACAATAATTCTGAAAATCATGGTCATTCACATTAATATCAATGAAGGATAGAAATGTGGTATAATTTAACCATTTTCAAAATGGCAATGATACTAAGAACACCACATTTTTAAGGAAAACAATTCGAGTGGCAGGGTTTATTAAGGCCTTGCCACTCGTTTCTATTTTGGCACTTGTTTATTTGTACAGTTAATTGCCAATAAAATTATTGCCCATATAGTCTTTCCAAATCTGATATTTTGATTTGCATATCACCTCGTTTTAATAATTTAGATACCTTTAAATTTCACCTGCGATTTTACAATATTAAAGGCATTATTGACATAAACCTTATTTAACAGTATATATTTAATTATCCCCCATGGGGGGATATGGGTTATACAGAAAACTTATTATTGTTAAAGGGGGCAAGATGATCGAAAAAACACATGAAAGTCATGAAGCCATAGCCAAGCGGTTGAAACGGGCTAATGGCCATATGTGTAAAGTGATTTCTATGATTGAAGACGGCCAACCGTGCACTGATGTCGCAAGACAGTTACAGGCCGTATACAAGGCGGTTTTAAATGCAAAGCAGACACTGATACGGGATCATATTGATCATTGTTTAAGTATAGACGCAATTAAAACGCGTTCGACAATAGATATTAAAAATGAGTTGGCAGAGATTACGAAATATCTTTGATGAACAATGAAATCTAAAAAAATAGTTCAATATAATATCAAATATTATCCTGTATACTTGTTTTTCAGGAACATATATTTCTGGGGCCCGGCGTTTTTTCTATATTTCACATCAGTATTAACGCTATCACAAGCCCTTTGGCTGGAAGCAGTTTATTATTTTTGGGTGGCCGTTGTGGAAGTGCCCTCAGGTTATTTGTCTGATCGTTTTGGGCGAAAAATAACACTGATGCTTTCTTCGGGGAGTCTGTCTCTGGCATACCTGGTTTTCTTTTTCGGAAACACTTTTCCTGTATTTGCAATGGCCCAGATATTTCTGGCCACAGGGTTTGCTTTTTCATCCGGTGCTGATACCGCATTCCATTACGAAAGTCTTTATGAAATCAACAAACAGGGCGAATATGGCTGGCGGGAAACTAAAGCCCTTCGGTTTTCCTTTGTTGCAAGTGCTGTTGGAGCATTGATTGGCGGTGCCATAGCTGTCTATGATCTTAAATGGATCTATGGTGCATCCTTTTTGACCTCATTAATATCCTTGTTGCTTGTCTATAGGATGAAAGAACCAGAGAGAATTGATAGATCAATAAAACCCGCGCCAATAAATCAAACTGTTTACCAAATATTCAAAAAATCATGGGATAAACGATTCCGTTTTTTTACACTATATACGGTGGCGATGACCGTATTGATCCATCTTCCGTATGAATTTTACCAGCCATATCTTGAAAAGGCTGGTGTAATGCTGGGCACGCCCCCCCAGGCAACACCCTGGCTTACAGGCATCCATCTGGCAGTAACTATGCTTATCGGCAGCTGGTTTACCCGGTTTGGAAAGGGCTATCATCATCGTTGCAAGGTAAGGATGGTTTTGATCAGCTGTGCAATTTTCCAGTTGGTTATTATCGGAATGATGGCCTTGGTGACTCATCCTGTTATAATCGTTTTACTCATGGCAAGGACTGTTTCAAAGGCAATCTCTACACCTCTTGTCAATGCAGAAGTAACACCCATGTTAAAACAATCTGAAAGAAGCACTTTCCTTTCCATTCAAAGCCTGTTGGGGAGGCTGAGCTTTGGGGTGGCTTTAATCTTAATTCCGTTTGGTGCATCTCTTTTCAGCGACAGGTTTCATGGGACACTTGTCACTGCATTTTCTGTCGGGATTATATTATTCATGCTTGTACTCACATCTTCATTCCCGCGGGAGCCATCTCAACATTGCTGTTCGGATCATCGAGACGGGCAAAGTGTCAACCACTGTTAAGAAGAAAATTGATTGTAGTTTATAAAGGGGTCATTATTTTACGCTGATTAACAGACTGGTGAAAGAAGCGCTCGGTAATTCCTCGAATTTGACTCCTGACAAATAATAAAATAACCGCTTTAATTCGTTCCAAGAAAATAGAAATATGTTTTTTTTTGTGAAGACACTGTCTGCAAAAAAAAAATCTTCAAGTCATTTTTCCATCTTGACAAATAAAAACAATTGTTACATATTAAGGTAACAGTTGAACAATGGGAAACATATTATGACATCTTTAAATCTAAGAAAATGGTTATTATTGATCCACCAAATCCCCCCCAAACCAAATGCCCTGCGGGTGAAAATTTGGCGACGGTTAAAGCAGATAGGGGCAATAGCTATTAAACAATCAGTCTATGCTATGCCTTTTACTGAACAATCACGAGAGGATTTGAGTTGGACACTTAAAGAGATTGTTGAAGGGGGTGGAGATGGGTCCATTTCTGAGGTTAAGTTTGTAGAAGGGTTAAATGATGAGCAGGTCATTGCTCTTTTTCAAACCGCTCGAAAGGCAGATTTTGAAAAGATTATCCAGAAAGCGAATATTTTGGTAGCGGACTGGTCTTCCGACCAGGCTGAGAAAACCAGTCCTGTAGAAGACTTGGCGTTACTGTCAAAATTGCAAAGCCGTTTCGAAGAGATTGTGGTCATTGACTTTTTCCAGGCACCTGAACGGGGGACGGCGGAAATTTTACTCAGGGAGCTGGCAAGTTTTACCTCCAGCCGTAAATCCATCAGAGATGAAAACAATGGAGTCCCTAAACATCTTAAAGAAAGAGTTTGGGTAACCAGAGAAAACGTTTTTGTTGATCGCATCGCTTGTGGCTGGCTGATCAGACGGTTTGTGGATCAAAAAGCTGTTTTTAAATTCACCTCAAAGGCCCAGTACTCCCCCGAAAAAAATGAATTACGGTTTGATATGTTCGACGGTGAGTACACTCATGAAGGAGATAAATGCACATTTGAGGTTATGATTGAGAAGTTCCAGCTTCAGGACAAGGCTTTGGATTTTATGGCCCAGGTGATCCACGATATTGATTTAAAAGATGACAAGTACAGCCGTATAGAAACCGAAGGATTTAAAGCTGTTTTGAGCGGGCTTGTCGCAGCACAGGCTGACGATAATCTGCGTTTGGAGCAAGGGTTTTCCATGTTTGAAAACCTGTATGCTTATTTTCACAGGCATAAGGATTAAACAACGGATTAAAGAAAAAGAGACCAGAATTTATTTTATTTACAGAATTAACAGGAGAAATATTATGCCAAGTATTGAAAAACATATAAAAAACAGTATGGAAAAAACCGGAAAATTCTATAGTGAGGTTCACCACTGGATTGATGATCCCGAACACAAAGATGAACGACATGACATTACCCGTGTGCTTGAATTTGGTCGGATGTTCGAAGACAAATACGGTGAAGAGGCAGCCAAAGAATATGTTCAGCACCTGGCAGACGATTTGAATGGGAAGTTCAACCATCTTGTCGAGGATGTACAGGCCCTGGTGGATAAAACGTTGACATACTTTGGGACCCAAAAACAATAATCCCTGCATCACCAGGATAACGTGTGCACCTTTGATGTGATTATTAAAAAGCAAATGGCGGTTTATGATGCGTTGTATGCCTGGTGCAGACTGGATGTAGCCCGAAATGAAGCATAAAGACAAAACCATATTAAGCCGAACTGCCCGCTTGACAGGCTTTCTTGCCTTGCAGCGCAGCACTGTTGGTGTCCTGGCCATGGTGGTATTGGTGGGCATGGGAGAGCGCATGGCAGAACGGTTTTTGCCGATCTACATCCTTGCCCTGGGAGGCGGTGTGCTTGCCATCGGCCTGCTACAGGCCATGGATAACCTGCTATCAGCCCTTTACTCCTATCCGGGAGGATATTTATCCGACCTTATCGGTACCAAACGGTCACTTTTGATTTTCAACATAGTTGCCATGATCGGTTTTAGCCTGGTGATTGTGATTCCTGCATGGCAGGCTGTTCTTGTGGGTGCCGTGCTCTTTATTTCATGGTCAGCCATATCTCTTCCAGCCACCATGAGTCTAATGTATAAGGTATTGCCCCAGAACAAGCGTACCATGGGGGTGAGTGTGCATTCATTAACGCGCCGCATTCCCATGGCCCTTGGCCCTCTGATCGGCGGACTTTTCATTGGCATATGGGGAGAACAAATCGGGGTTCGCATGGCTTTTGGTGCAGCCCTGATCATGGCGTTTGCAGCCCTGCTTCTTCAACAGGTTATGATCGAAGATGATTTGCCTGAAAAGAACGCGGCAACCGACACATGCAATCTCGCACCTGAAAAAAATTCCATAAAATTGTTGAGATTGATGAATCCTGCCATGAAACGACTGCTGGTAACAGATATTCTCATCCGTTTTTGTGAGCAGATTCCCTATGCCTTTGTGGTGGTCTGGTGTATGAAGGCTATTTCTCAACCCATATCAGCACTTCAATTCGGTTTTTTGACTACGGTCGAGATGGTGTCCGCCATACTCGTATACATCCCCGTGGCCTATCTGGCAGACAAGAGCACTAAAAAACCGTTTATCCTCATGACCTTTGTGTTTTTTACCCTGTTTCCTCTAATGCTTCTTTTCAGTCATTCGTTTGAATGGCTGGTCATGGCATTTATCCTGAGAGGACTGAAAGAATTTGGTGAACCGACCCGAAAGGCGTTGATCATGGATCTGGCTCCAGATAACTGCAAGGCAGGCATGTTTGGCCTTTATTACCTCATCCGTGATATCTTTGTATCGGTTGCCGCTCTGGGTGGGGCGTTTTTATGGCAAATCAGCCCACAGTTGAATCTGATAACCGCATTTGTGTTCGGCGTTATCGGAACGATTGGGTTTGCCTTTTTCGGTAAAGACATCAACACATCATCCATCAAGGAGATCTGAATAAAAATGAATGTAGTAACTATTCCTTTCAAGGACGCATTGAAATTCTGGACCAAGCTGGGGTTTATCAGTTTTGGCGGTCCTGCCGGCCAGATTGCCATCATGCACCAGGAAGTGGTGGAACGGCGAAGCTGGATCAGTGAAAACCAGTTTTTACGGGCGCTCAACTTTTGCATGTTGTTACCCGGACCTGAAGCTCAGCAACTGGCAACCTACATTGGCTGGCGGATGCACGGAACGCTTGGCGGCATTACTGCCGGAGTTCTGTTTGTCATCCCTTCCATATTTGTCATGCTTCTGCTCAGTTACCTTGCTGTTGCTCACATTGATATTCCGGCAGTTGCCGCCGCATTTTATGGTATCCAGCCGGTGGTGGTTGCGGTCGTAATAGAGGCGGTATTACGCATCGGGAAAAAGGCGCTCAAGCATTCATTGCTTTATGGGTTTGCCGCCGTTGCGTTTGTGGCCATCTTTTTTTTAAAAATACCCTTTCCCTATATTATTTTCGCATCAGCTTTAGGTGGTTTGCTCATGCAAGGCAGATTCCCAAAGGAGTTTTGCAAAGGAGATTTTGACCCGCAGACGCGTGAATGCACGATCAAGGATGAACCTGAGAACGGGAAGAACAGAACTAAACCGACTTTATCCCATCTGGTCAAGGTCTTTTCCATCTGCTTTGGATTGTGGATAGTGGTGGTTGGCGTCATATGGATCGGATTCGGACATACCAGCACCTTATCCCACATAGCACTGTTTTTCAGCAAAGCCGCCTTTGTCACCTTTGGCGGGGCCTATGCCGTGCTGAGCTATATCACGGAAGTGGCGGTCTCCAATGGATGGCTGACAATGAAGCAGATGCTGATCGGCCTTGGCCTGGCAGAATCAACTCCCGGACCTTTGATCATGGTAACCCAGTATGTGGGTTTTTTGGGGGCATGGCATCTGCCGGGGGAACTCACACCTTTAACCGCTGGTATTCTGGGTGCCCTGATAACCACTTATGTGACTTTTTTACCCTGCTTTTTCTTTATCTTTGCTGGCGCCCCATTTATCGAAGCAATGGCTGGAAATCAACGTTTACAGGCAGCTTTGACGGGTGTTACTGCGGCTGTTGTCGGGGTGGTGCTCAATCTTGCGGTATGGTTCGGATACAAGGTGATTCTGCCGAGTGGAGAAGGGCTGGACGTATATGCCTTGGTATCGGCTATAATCTCACTGCTATTGCTGCAAAAATATCATGTTCCCATCCAGTATATGGTACCCCTGGGTGCAGTGGTCGGGATGATTTGGAAATTGTTCATTTTATAAAACACAAAGGAGAAATATCATGACACGTTTCATCAATACTAAAGAATTAAGTACGCTTCTGAAAAAAGAAAATACTGTGACGTTGATAGATGTCCGTCGTAAAACAGATTATGAAGCATCACCACAAAAAATAACAGATGCCCAGTGGTATGATCCGGAAAATATAGACACCTGGATCAAGCAACTGCCGGTTGAAAAGCTCACAATAGCCTACTGCGTGAAAGGAGGACCGGTCAGTCAGTCTGTAGTAGATCGATTGCAGCAAAATGGAATGGAAGCCGTTTTTCTGGAAGGAGGAATAAAAGCCTGGATCGAAAACGGACAGCCAATCGAAAATATCCCGGCTCCCAAGAATGAATACCGCATCCAGGAAACAGATGTTGATCTTTTACGCAAAGCCGGTCTTTGTGACGAAGATCTCGCGCACAGCATGAAGGTTGCAGAAAAGGCACTGGAAATAGCCGCCCGGACCGGCATCTTATTAGACATGGAACTGGTTGGACGCGGCGCCCTTTTTCATGATCTGGGAAAAGCCAGAACCCATGCTATGGAACATGGCAAGCTGGGTGCTGAAATGGGCCTGGCTATGGGACTTCCTAAATCAATAACCGATGTCATGGAAAAACATATCCGGGGTGGATTAAGTCAGCAAGAGGCAGTTGAATTAGGTCTTCCGGTAAAAGATTATACGCTTGGGAAGCTGGAAGAGCGCATTATCATATACGCGGATCGTTTGGTGGATATCATCACAGAAGGAATTGTGCCCATCAAGAATGAAAAGGAAGCGGAACAGCGATTCGAGGAGATTTTAAAAACGATCCCAAAATACGGAAAAAATGACATAACCTTGGAAAGATATCTGGGTTATCATCGAGAAATCCAACATTTGGCTGCTATTTGAAAAAATGGAAAATATTTACCACCCTTTTTAAGAAATTTAAGAAAATCAAAAAGCAGGTCTTTTGTCTATAACAAAAAGCCCGGATCATTTATGGATTGGGCGTTGACCTCTTATACCAGTAGTGACTGCAATTAAAATTCGACCGGTGATTACTGGTATTCATAGGGGTCAGCCCTGATAAATTTTATGGGGCCCTACATATGGTATGCAACGTATTTTCATATTTGAAATTTCAGTTCAACTTTATAAACCCTTGGCAGTGTTGCTGGCCATGCTTCCATATTCAAGTTACTAATATATCAAAAACATTTTTGCAAAATTTGAAAAAATATTTCCCAGGAGTTGAACAAGAATCAAGTTGCTCCAATTATGTGAACGGCATCTTGAAAATTTTGATTTTAAATTTTCCTATATAATTGGATTTCCCACCAGGACCTAAAAACAGCCCATACCAGATATGGTATTTTAAAAATATTTAAACAGCCCAGAATGGTAAAAGAAGCGTTCAGTAATTTGTCGAATTTGACTTCTGACAGATAATACCATTAAACACCACATAAAATTTCAAGATGTTATAAATTTGGAACCGTGTGATTCACGTTATTATAATCGCTGCCACCCAGATCCTGATCACCGAGTATATCTTTTAGAAACTGTCACTCCATTAGACGATTTCCTCGTCATCATCATACCATTTTACTGCCCTGGAAATTAAACCTTAATGTAATCCTTTTTATTTGAAGTTTTTCAGCAGCGTATTAATCTGAGATAGTTTTTTATTGTCGATGGGTTTTGGTTTGTGATTATTGAGGATATCATCCAACTTGCTTTTTGCCCGGTCAATAATTGATTTTTTCCCTTGCTCTATCCATTTTTCAGTTCCTATACGGCTTAAAAGTTTGGGGCGCCATTGGGTTTTTCGAAGATTTTTAACTGTATGATTATGAGCCAGGTAATCTCCTTTTTTCAATCCCACATCTTTAATAACATCCAATGCCAGGGTGTTTTCATCAATGGGAATGCCTTGATGAATTCTGCGGATCTGATCAATCATTTCATTGCAAAGCACCACTTCAAGCAGGTTGTTGGTCAACCCGAACTCAAGATAACCTACATCATGGCACAGGTTTGATCCTCCCATCTGGGAAAAAAAGGTCATCATTCCAGCTTCGAATCCTGCCTGCCAATCCGGTTCCAGAGAATCACTTGTGGCACCGTATCCCCAGTTGGGAATATTATAATAATGATGCATTTCGACCATGCCTATATAAACCATCAACCCTTCAGGCGCATTATACAGGCAATTTCCGGAGCTCATATCCAAAACTGCCTGCCCCATTCCCATTAGAAATGGGGCACCTTTGGCTTTTAATTGATGTATGACAAGCCCGCAAAGGCTTTCAGCTAATGCTTGAGCCAGATGTCCGGCAATGGTAATCGGAGCTGCAGCTCCTGAACTTGGGGCAGGCGAGTAAACACAGGGGATTTTTTTTTCCGCGCAGAACAATAATTTTTCAAGGCTTTCAAAGGGATGTTTTAAAGGACTGATAGGCTCATCATAGCAGATAAAATATGGTTTTTGCAGTGCTTCTTCCTCACTGCCTCGTAATATACAGGTAATATTCCACATTTCATTGATGTCCAGGCGATTTTCAGCTGTGCAGACAATGGGTTTGACACAATTTTTTGCCATGGTTGCAAAACTCTGGAGATAGGATTCTTTTGGAGGTATATCACTTGGATGTGCAAATGACATAATAAAATCAAGATTTTCTAAAGCATCAGATACATGTGCGGCCCTTTTCACATCATTCAAAGTGGCTATTTTCCGATCATTGGTATCCGGGTC
>Ga0233431_1004111_pt1 | contig 16149 bp, 12 predicted proteins | sample SI_118_April2016_FD_179867 | JGI IMG/M metagenome (GOLD analysis project Ga0233431, IMG submission 179867) | Seawater microbial communities from Saanich Inlet, British Columbia, Canada - SI_118_April2016_200_MG | ecosystem: Environmental > Aquatic > Marine > Inlet | place: Canada: British...
GGATAGAAGACAGAAAAAAAGAGATTTTAGAAGATTATGGATTATCAGAATCAATGCTGCTGCTCGCATGAATGGGATGACCTATTCAAAGTTAATTGCAGGACTGAAAAATAATAATATTCTTTTAAATCGGAAGTCCCTGGCGTATCTCGCTGTCAATGACCCAGATGGATTTACAGAAATTGTAAATTCTATCTCATAATTATTCTCATCTATGTCCATATTTGAATCCATTCTGGATATCAGAAATAAATTTGATATCGATATTCAGAATTCAGATGATAATTCTGCTTCTATTGAATCCCTCCGAAATACGTACCTTTCCAGAAAAGGAACGGTGGCCGGTTTGTTTTCACAAATGGGATCAATCGATGCATCCCAGAGACCAGAGGCTGGGAAATCTCTCAATGAATTGAAATCCTATATTACTGCTAGCATTAATAAAAGGTTGGAATCATTTAATAGACAAAATGATGAAGTTTCAGAATACAATGACTTGACTCTGCCCGGGGATCCGTTCCCGGGCGGTAGTCTTCATCCAATTACTTTAGTTTTGGATGAAATAAATTCCATTTTTTCAAAATTGGGATTTTCGATCGCATATGGACCCGAAGTAGATACTGATTATTATAATTTCGAGGCCTTAAATATTCCAAAACATCATCCTGCCAGAGACATGCAGGATACTTTCTATATTAGCGATGATGTTGTCCTGCGAACACATACCTCAAACAATCAAATCCATACAATGGAGAATCACAACCCCCCAATAAAGATAATTGCGCCGGGACGAGTGTATAGAAATGAGGATGTAAGTGTCAGAAGCTATTGTCTCTTTCATCAGGTTGAAGGACTATATGTTGATAAAAATGTAAGTATGGCCGATCTGAAAGGTGTCTTAAATCATTTTGCCAGAGAGTTTTTTGGACAGAAAGTAAAAACCCGATTTCGACCAAGTTTCTTCCCGTTCACCGAACCAAGTGCCGAGATGGATGTATCATGCTTTTTCTGTCAGCAGAAAGGATGCAATATCTGCAAATACAGCGGTTGGCTTGAGATTCTTGGTTGTGGTATGGTGGATCCAGAAGTTTTTAAGTCTGTTGGCTATGATCCGGAGGTTTGGTCAGGCTATGCATTTGGAATGGGTATTGAAAGAATGGCCATGCAAAGATATGGTATAGAAGATATAAGATTATTATTTGAAGGCGACATCCGCTTCCTGAGGCAATTCTGATGGATATTTCTTTAAACTGGCTGAAGGATTATTGTGATATCTCCTTAATTCCGGAAGAACTGGAGTCTGGGTTAACTGCACTCGGTCTTGAATGCGTCTTTGAAACACAGACTTTAAGTTTTACAAATATTGTTCTGGGGCGCGTGTTAGAATGCGAGCAACATCCGCAATCTGACCATTTATCTGTATGCATAGTAGATATTGGTGATAACGAGAATTATCAGATTGTATGCGGTGCACCAAATGTTAAAGAACACATCCTGGTTCCGGTAGCGAAAGTTGGTGCAACATTAAATTCCGGTGATTTCAGAATTAAAAAATCAAAATTACGCGGTGTCGTTTCACATGGAATGATATGTTCTGGTAATGAACTAAAACTTAATGATGACCATGAGGGAATTTTAATTCTCGAATCAGAAGAACCACTAGGAACCCCGATCGAAAAAATAATTAATTTTGGTCAAGATACTATTTTCCAAATGGATATTACTCCAAACAGGGGAGACTGTTTTAGTCATCTAGGCATTGCCCGCGAGGTTGGCATTTTGGAAAATCAAATGGTTGTAAAAGAGAATGCAAAAATTTCTGAAAACCACAATTCAATAAATGATTTTATTAACATTAATATAGATGCACCTACTGGCTGTCCAAGATATGCAGCCAGGGTGATTACAGGTGTTAAAATTGGTCCTTCACCAGATTGGTTGGTGAAACGTCTGGAATCCATTGGACAAAAATCTATTAATAATGTCGTTGATGCCGCCAATTTTGCCTTAATGGATTTGGGACACCCGATGCATACTTTTGATATTGATTTGCTGGCAGAAAAAGAAATCAATGTGCGGTTTGCAAAAAAGAATGAAAAAATCACTACTCTTGATGAAATTGAAAGAACACTCACAACAGATCACTTACTGATATGTGATGGGAAAACACCAGTAGCTCTTGCCGGAATCATGGGTGATCTCAGATCGGGAATAACCGAGAAAACCACATCTATTTTGATCGAGAGTGCATATTTCACTCCAACAGTTATTCGCAAGGGAGCAAAACTACTCGACCTTTCCACAGAAGCATCCAAAAGATTTGAACGCGATACAGATATGAACAATATTATTCCAGCCCTCAATCATCTTGCAGCTCTTATTATTGAAGTAGCCGATGGTGAAATTGTAAGCGGAATCATTGATAATCATATCGAAATGCCTGCTATAAAGAGTGTTTCATTCAGAATAGAAAAATGTAATCGCTTATTGGGTTTGGAATTAAACCATGCTGATATTGATAGTATCTTTAAGAAGTTGGCGTTTGAGTATACCACCGAGAATGGGCAATATCTATGTATTATTCCTTCTTACCGAAATGATGTCGATCGAGAAGTGGATATCATTGAGGAAGTAGCAAGGATTTATGGTTATGATAATATCCCTGAATCACATGGTTTTACTGGAAGTTTTAAGACATTTATCAAAGATTCGCACTCCCTGGATAAAAAAATTAGACAGCACCTTGCATCCATTGGATTCAATGAGCATGTATCAAATAGCCTTGTAACTGAAAAGCAGTTGTTGCATTTCTCAGAAAGGCCGGGTGTATCGATAAAGAATCCAATTAGTTCCGAGATGGCATTTTTAAGAAACTCGTTAATTCCCAGAGTTATAAACGCAATAAGTCATAGCGAAAAACGTCAGCAAAAGGGATTTAAATTATTTGAAATCGGTGCCGTTCATCAGGCCAACAAACAGATAGATAGATTGAGTGAAGAAGAATTCCATCTTTGCCTTGGATGGCATATCAGTCCTGAACCCCATTGGAGACAACAATCTGATCAGGATATTTTCAGAATTGTTGGGGAAGTGCAGTCGATTCTAAAACATGTTAATTGTCAGAATGCAGATTTTAAGCCTGCAGCAATAATGGGGTTAAAAAATTCGTTTACTATAAGCATTGGGAAAACTGATATTGGCGTACTCGGTGAGCTATCATCAGAAATAAAAAAGATCTATGATGTGCTGGGGCAAGTTTTTATCTTTCAATGTTCCATTGAACTGATGAATGAGATTGCATCAAACAGCAATAAATCTTATAATCCACCGTCTCTTTTCCCAGCCATTACTCGGGATTTAGCCTTGTTAGTCAATAAACAGATAAATGCTAGTGATCTTCAAGAACTAATTAAAAGAGTGGGAGGGAAACTGCTTACGGATGTAAAACTCTTTGACTATTATGATGATGAAAGTTTAGGTGGAGGCAATAAGAGCCTCGCGTATGGTTTGACATTTCAATCGGTTGATAAAAACCTTAAAAATAAGGCCGTTGATCAGTTAATTAAGAAAATACTTTATCAATTGGAAAATCAATTTAACGCAATTCAAAGATAGGGGGCTCTATGGGTGCAGATAATATCGTGCGAATTAATATTGGCGGACAGGAATACTCGCTGAGGACGAGTGCTGATAAGAAATATATAAAGAATGTAGCAAAATATGTTAATGACCGGATAAAAGAGGTGGAAAACTCGGTTGCAGGTAATCAGTCCCAGCTTCGAACTGTTGTTCTATCGGCAATGAATATAACGGATGATTTATTCGCTGAAAAAAAAAGAAATGAGAAATTTGTAAATCGGTTTGAAACAAAATTAACAGCAATTCGCGAATATATTTCTGAAAAAATAAATTCTAAATAAATCAATGAGCCTGACTACAAAGATTCTATATGGCAAGCCTGTTAGTACCCAATTAAGGCAAGATTTAAAAAAAGAAATTTCCCATTTGTCAAAAACCGGTGTTATTCCCGGTCTTGCAGTATTACTAGTCGGAGAGGATGCCGCCTCACAGATATATGTAAGAAGCAAATCAAGGGCATTTAAAAAAATGGCCTGCTATAGTGAGACATTCAATCTTCCTGAATATACCTCAGAAGCCGAATTATGTTCATTAATTGATGAGCTAAACGCTTCACCAAAATTTCATGGAATTCTAGTCCAACTGCCGCTTCCAGCCCATCTTGACAGTAAAAAAATTACCAGGCGAATTCTTCCCGAAAAAGATGTTGATGGTTTCCACCCCCTTAATGTAGGGCTCCTGTTAGAAGGACAGCCTCAATTTATTTCGTGTACTCCTCACGGGATTTTGAAAATGATGGCTTATTATGGGATAAAAACCAATGGTAAACATGCAGTAATCGTCGGCCGATCAAATATTGTTGGCAAACCGATGTTTGCATTACTTGCTGAGAAGATGGAATATGGTAATTCTACCGTAACCATTTGTCATACAGGAACTGTGGAATTAAGCAGGTATACATCAATAGCAGATATATTGATAGTTGCCTCTGGAGTGCCAGGGTTAATCACTGGCAACATGATTTCAGAAGGTGTGCATATCATTGATGTTGGTATTAATCGAGTCAAAGATAATTCTGAAAAGGGGTATCGGCTTGTCGGGGATGTTGATTATGAATCGGTCATTGGAATTGCTGGATCTATTACCCCAGTGCCTGGTGGTGTTGGACCACTTACCATAACCATGCTACTTTACAATACCATCCTCGCAGCGAACAAAATGCGTTCGTAGTTCAACGGATTGAATAGAGGACTCCGGTTCATCATATATTGGTACGATTTCCCTCGGACGTACTAAAAGGTTAACAAGCAATTGTTCTAATTATTAACACCGTCTCCACAATGAACAAACCATAATTTATAATTCAATAAAATTAATTAATATTCGACGTCTTTTATTAAGGGAGTGTGTTTAGATTTGTTTAATAAATAATCATAGAAAATAAGTCTATCATTATCTAAATTAATGCAATAAATTCGAATGAGATTTGTTTTATTACTTTAGGACGGATATATGAACCAAAACTGCAACTTGGCAACATAATCAACTACATATTTTGAATACTCAAAATCAGCGCGCTGAGTATTATGAACTCCTTGGTCTTAATAAAGAACCATTTTCTATGGCTCCGGATCCAGAGTTCTTCTGTTCAACACAGACTCATGGAGAATGCCTGAACAGGCTCGAAATATCCTTGCGTCTAAATCGTGGTCTGCATGTAGTTATTGGCGATATAGGGACAGGTAAAACTACATTATCCAGATTGTTACTTGAACGATTTCTGATGTATGGAAGTAATTATGAGTTTTTTCTTGTTTTGGATCCAACTTGGGAAAATAGTATTGATTTCTTACAATTTCTTAAGAAATTATTCAGGATTGAAAGTAATACCGATAGTCAAGTTGACCTAATGAATCAAATTGAACATTTCTTATTGGATTCTACATTCAATAATAATAAAAGAATTGTATTAATAATCGATGAAGGACAAAAGATACGATCAGATCAAATTGAAATTATCCGCACGCTGTTAAATTTTGAAACCAATAATGTAAAATTAATTCAAGTAGTTATTTTCGCTCAACCTGAATTTAAGCAGTTGTTGCAATTACACGAAAATTTTAAAGATAGAATTGCATTTGGATTTACGGTCCAACCTCTTGGTGAAAAGAATACTATTGAATTTATCGACCACCGTTTAAAAGTGGCAGGTCTTGATGAGAATAAAAAGGTTTTTACTGAAAAAGCCAAGGCTTTGGTCTATAAACACACAAAAGGCTACCCAAGAAAAATTGTCGTATTTTGTCATCATTTAATCATTGACTACATTATAAATGGTGAGGATATAATTAACAGCGAGATCGTGCTAACCAGAATGCAGGCCAAGGAGCATTTTAATGTCTAGCGGGTCAAAAAAAAGAGATCTCGCAACAAATCGATTATTAGATATTTTAAGGTCCCAGGATGTTGAAGATCTGGAAAACTCAAATGATACAGTAAAAACAGAAAATGAATCAGATCAAAAAGTACTAACTCAAAAAGAAGAAAGCCAGACAAAAAAAACAGCATCTGTTAGTTTTGGAAAAAAGAAAGTAAAAATTCCATTTTCTGGATCGGATCCACAAAAATCTAAGAAACCACCAGCCGCAGAAACAAATATCCAAACCAATCAATCTGCAGAAGATAATATCGAATTAAAAAAAGAAAAACCAGCTGAATTACTTGATGAAGATGAACGGATAATGGAATCAACGAGTGTAAAGGCTCTAAGAAAAAAATTAGAAAATATTCGAAAAAGCAAGACTGGAGAAAAATACGGACAAAATAAAAAATCGCAGGTAGAGAACTTACTTAAGTCATCAAAAAAATCAACTACTCGGGATTTGATGCCAAATAAAAATAAGGAAAACAATTCAAAAAGTGAACCAATATCCCGTATAAAGTCTGCAGCCATTGCACCAAAAAGTGCATCGACTGATAAAGAGCCTCATGACGAAGGGAAACTGACATCAATACTCCAGAAATTTGATAAAAACAATATAAATGAAGAGGTCATAAATACAGCAAAGTCAAAACTGTCAACCCTTGATTCGAAGACAAAAAAAATCAACCGTATATCGGGTTCAAAGGCAGAGTCGTCCCTATTTACGAAAACGACTGAATCCGAAAGAAGCAGTTTATTAAAAAAACCAAAGGCAGGAAGTAGTTTTGTCGTCAGGGGATCAGATAAACCGTCGAAAAAGTCACCCGCCCCAACGAGTACAAAAACTGAAAAACCGACTGGTAAATCCATGGGTATTCTAAAAAATACTTTTGATGAAACCAATTCAATTGAGGATAAGGGTGCTGAGATAAAAGTTGATAAAACAGCTACTGTTCCACCACCAACAAATTCGAGGACCGGTGGCTTATTAAAAAGACAGTCAGAAAAGGTTGATTCTACTCATAAAAAGGTGGAAAAACCGACTATAGAATCGAATATATTAACTGATTTATCAAAGAAAAAAAATCCTTCAGTAAAGAGGAACATCTTTACTGAGTCATCAAAAGAAATAGAATCTGAAACTAATCCAGCAGGCAAATCGCTACTTGTAAAAACTGAAAATGAAGAATATAATCGTCCTGCTTTACTCAATGAATTAGAAAAAATTACTGGAATCAAGGACACTGGGGAATTGATTTCCCGGAAAAAAGCAAAAAATAGGTTGCTTTCAAAAACATCAGCTAATGATATGAAAAATGAAGAAATAGTTGATGAGTCGCCAGAAGAAAAAATTAAAGATCAAAAAATTAAAAAATCATCAAAGGATAAGAAAAGCCCTGATAAAAAAGTATCGAAACTAAAAGGAAAGAGCAATCTAATTCCTTCGGTGTTTAAAAAGTCTAAGAAAACTAAAAAATCAGATTTAGGTAAAGAAAAATCGAGTTCGTTTGCAAAAATTGGTTCTATTTTCACAAAATCAAAGAAAAAAGTAAAAAAAACTTCTGATCCCGGAAGTATTGTTGATGAAAAAACAGCAATAGATCAATCCCGTTCTGTAACCATTGACCAAATAGTACCAGAATCCTTTGATTCGTCCCTGATAAATTATTTAGAAGCCGATGAAGTTAAGTCATCACTCGAAGATTATTTTAGAGTGTTACTCCATCGATTTGATGAATCCTGGATAAAACTATCCATAGTCTCAGACGATAAATTTCTTTGGCTGCTTCAGATGACGGTCGGTGTAAATGGTCCAAATATTGATAAATACTGTTCATATTCACTCCCATATGAGACAGAGGATAAAACAATTCAGAATATGAATGAACTTATTGGATACGTTCTTTCAAATCATGTGGAAAAGAAAGATAGAAAGATTATCTATGGTTCATATTTCTCTTCACAATTACAATCAAAAACACAAGTACTTGAAACGCCGGAATTAAATAATAAAGAACTAAAAGACCTGGTTGAATGGAATACAAAAAAGAATCTATCTTTCCCTGCCGATCAGGCAATTTCAAACTGGGAGATATCTCATGGAAGGGAATCAAAAAAGAAAAAAGATGTCATCATAGGAGTCCTTGATAGAAAATCAATAAATAGTGTTGAAAGAATATTCTATAAGAACGGTATCAAATTAAGACTTGTCAGTACAATGCCAATATTATTATGGAAATCGTTTATTGCAAACTATCCGGATCGTAAAAATAAATGCAATGTTCTTATTCATATTGGGGAAAATCATACTATTGTATTAGTGATCAATAATCATAAACTTCTTTTTATTCGAGAAATCGCTATTGGTACACATGATTTTTACAAAGCAGTGATGCAGAGAGTTAAAACGAGTGATGGCAAAATTATTGAAATTGATGAAGAACTCGCCAGACAGGTTTTACATCAATATGGAATTCCAAAAAATGAACGTGGTTTCACTGTAGGAACGAATATAAATTTATATAAATTGTCAATATTTCTTAGACCGATTGTTGAACGGATAACTGGGGAATTGGGCAGGTCTTTAAATTATTTTAAAAAACAAAATCCTGATCTAATATGGGAAGAATTGGTTTTCGATGGAATAGGAGCTACACTGCCAAGTCTGGCTCAAACACTACGGGACAATTTAAATATTGATGTAAGTCTGTTTAATCCTATTAGAGCGGCAAAGATGAAATATCATGATCTCAAACCTATTGAAGATTATAAACTTCCCAATTTCGCCTTAAATTTCTCTTTAATGCATGATAGTGTGAAGAAATTAAACTTGATGCCTAAGAAGATTCGAGCAGGACATAAAAATATTTTATTTAGTAAAATAGCTAGTATTATAACAACAGTAATTTTTCCGATAATAGTATTATCATCATTTTTCTCTTCTATGGAATTACAAAATATGAATGATCAAATTGATCTATTCAATTATAGATTTTCGAACTCAAAAGCCCAAACAAAAGAATTTTTTGTAATGGAAGGTGAGATCGCAATTTTGGAAACTTATCAGAACTTCATTAAAAATGATCGAATCAAATCAGAAAATTTGATTAATATAATGAAAATCATTGCATCAAGGACTCCTAAGCAGATAAAAATTACTGATATGGAGTTTAAAAAACAAATCGGGGACGAAGGTGGAGATGTTGGGATTAATTTAAATTTTGATATTCCTCCTAAATATATGGTGGAAATTAAAGGTTTGGTAAACTCAGATGCATCTGTAGCAAATATCCAATTGGCAAATTTTAGGGTAGATCTGCAGCGGACACGTCTTTTTAATAAGATTTTTCTTACAACTGAAGATATTAGTTCTGTAACTGGTGGAAAATTGATATTTACCATGCAAATAGAATACTAATGAGTACTAATGAAGAATAAAGTTATTTTATACATATCTATTGTTTTGACTTTCATATCATCTGTCTACTGGATGTGGCAGGTTGCATATGTCAACGGATTAAAAATGTCAAATAACCAAGCTGATTTGATTGAACTACAGAGAAAAGTAGATATTGCCACTGAAAAACAGCGGGATGACACCTTATTAAAAAATAAATATGGGATCTTAATAAATGAATTCAGGGCATTGAAAGCAAAGATTCCAAGTTTGGAATCGTTTGCCTCCGTTCAAGATTTTATACGTGAGGCTGCAGGTGAAAATAATGTACAAATAATGTGGCAGCAACCTTTCCTTGAAGATACATTGCCGCCGATTAAGGATGAACTCGTAAAAGAAAAATCACATATCGAAAGATATACGGTTCAGGTCCAAATCAGAGGAGATTTTATATCAATTGGAGAATTTATTGAAGCTCTTATCAATAGCGAGCAGTTGATAAATGTTGATAAAGTTAATATTAATACTGTCTTCCAGAAACGATCAGGTCAGGATAAACTGAACTGTGATATTACATTATATACCTACATCTATTCTGAAGAAATTAAGGATCATACATGAAAGATGTAACCAACAGTCAAAAAATAATGCTGATTGTTTTAGGGCTAGCATTTTTGTATTTATTATATGATTATGATGTGTTTTCTTTCGGTGGCGATAATACGACATTAGCCAAAAATACTCCATCCGTTGTAAAAGTTTCTGATGATGTGAATTTGAAATCAATCGATTTACTTCGGATTGCTAAAATAAATAATGCAATTAAGGTTTTTAAACTGGACTATAACGGTACATGGGAATTGACAGATCCCTTTTACTATCCCGAGAGAGATACATTTAAAACGCAAATACCTACACCTGATGATGAACCTCCTCCCCCTCTAATCACCTTTGACCTTACTGGTATATCATGGGATGGGAACTATGGTTTTGCATTGATTGGTGAGGATATAATACAGGAAAATGATATAATAAATGGTTATCTTGTTGAAAAAATTGCCAGTGATTATGTACTTCTTACAAATGAAAAAGGAACAATTAAACTATCTCTTAAAGATTAATATTTATGAATAAAATTATTTTTACATTTATACTTTTTGTTTTCTCTACTTCAATTGGTTACTGCCAGGGAATCGAATGGATACGTGAGTATACAGATGGAAATATTGGTTATGTTGAAATTTTATCAGATCAGTTGATTGAATATGAAGAAAAAGCAACCAATTCACCACCGCAGCTAACAATTCTTTTTCCAACAACTTTGATACAGAATCAAAACATTAGTATGCATATTAATGTTAAACCGCTATATAGAGTAGAGGCATATGAGCGATTGTATGAGAAAAGTAGAAAAGCCGCCATGGTTATATTATACTTTACAACTTTACCTGATTATAAAATTACAACTGTTGGAGAAAATCTAATTAGAATTTCATGGACTCTGCCGCCAATAATCGAAGATGATGTTGGTGCAAATAACACAGATGTAAAATTTAATCGACCAGTATCTTTAAATTTTAGAAATGCTGATATCGTTGATCTTTTAAGAGTGCTTGCAAAACAAAATAATTTAAATATAATCGCCGGAGAAGAAATCAGGGGTGAGGTAACGGTTTCCCTAACTGATGTTCAATTAGGCATGGCGTTGGATGCTATTCTAAAAGTAAATAAATATGATTGGTTTATCCAGGGGAATATCATAGTTATAAAGAGTTCTGGTGAAGCAATGGCTGGCGAATTAACAACAAGAGTATATAAACTGGATTATCTGGATGCATCTGCTGTTATCCCTGCTGTTGAAACAGTATTAACACCAAAGGGAAGTGTGATTGGGTTTAACCCCACAACTGGTACTGAGTCCTTTTTAGGTGGCGGTGGTCTTGGCGGCGATACTGGCCCTCTTGGTACCGGTGGTAGCACCGCCGGAGCGGTAACGGCGGGATCAAATTTTGGCGGAGTAGCAAGCTCAGGTGCCGCCGGGGCTGGCAATTCTTTTATCGGTGGTGATTATGTTTTGGTAACAGAAGTATTTGCGAATTTCTCGGTTATTGAGGATTTAATAGATCAATTAGACAATCCTGTACCACAAATAAATATATCTGTAAAATTTATTGAAACCACACTTTCTGTAGATGAACGGATGGGTATTAACTGGCAAGTAAGGTCAAATATCTCTGGTCCATTCGATACAGCTGATGGAGCTGAGTTACCTGATGGATTAAATTTTGGGAAATGGGGTGATCTCAAATTCTCCACACTTAGTGTGCCATCATTTTATGGTCTATTAGAAATTCTCTCCACAGATGGCGAAACAAAATTAATTCAGGAACCTCAGGTTACTGTAAAAAACAATATGAATGCCACTATGGAAGTCGGAACAACGTATCCCATCATTGTCCCTCAAGTTTCTCAAGAAGGTGGCACAAGTGATTTATTTTCTGTTGAAGAAACGGATATTGATATATCGTTGAATGTCAAACCAAGAATTAATGCTGAGAAATATATCTCATTAAGTATTAATGCCACTGTGCAGGCTGTGGTAGGACTAGCAGGTCCAAATGCAGATATTCCAATAATATCTGATCGTACCACAAATACTCAGGTAATGATCGGGGATGGCGAAACTTTACTAATTGGTGGGCTCATATATGATCAGATTATTGAAAATAAAACAACATTACCATATATGGATAAAATCCCAATTTTAAAAAATCTGTTTACTCACACCACACAGGATACTGAGCAGCGCGAGCTATTAATATTCATTACATCGAACATTATACATACAAAATGAGATAAGGATTTTATATTAAATGGATATTTATAGTTTGTTGAATTTTATGCGAGATGTTGACGCTTCGGATCTACATATAAGTCCTAATTCTCCACCAATATTCAGAGTTAATGGGGAACTAATAAGAACAAAAATGAAGCCATTGACTCCTGAAAATACTCATATGCTTGTGTATGACTTAATGAATGATGAACAAAGAAAGAACTATGAGGAGCAACTAGAAGTGGATTTCTCTTCAGAATTCAAAGGATTGGGAAGATTCCGTGTCAATATCTTTACAGGATATTTTGGTGATACTGCCGTATTAAGGGCGATATCAGATGAAGTACTAGATTACGATAAATTAGGTTTGCCTGAGATTGTTAAAGACTTAGTTGGTCGTGATAAAGGTCTCATATTAATTACCGGACCCACTGGATCGGGCAAAACCACGACGATGACTACATTAGTAAATTATATAAATAAAAAGTACCGCCGTCACATTATTACAATCGAAGATCCGGTGGAATTTATACATCAAAGTAAGAAATCTCTAATCAATCATAGAGAAGTGGGTACCAACACACATTCATTTAAGAAAGCATTGAGGAGTGCACTCAGAGAAGATCCGGATATTATTGTAGTGGGTGAAATGAGAGACCTCGAAACCACTGCTCTTGCAATAACTGCAGCTGAAACGGGTCATGTAGTTTTTGGAACCCTGCATACCACAAGTGCTACCCAAACTATTGAAAGAGTTATCGACCAGTATCCACCTGACCAGCAGAGCCAAATAAGACTCATGATTAGTGAATCACTGCTTCTGGTAGTTTCTCAAGTCCTGTTAAAAAAGAGGGATGGTGGTCGAGTTGCTGCGTTTGAAATAATGGTAGGAATACCTGCAGTGAGTAATTTGATCAGAGAAGCGAAAACATATCAGCTTTCTTCTATACTTCAAACAAATGCAAGTATGGGTATGATCACGATGGAGCAGTCTGTAACAAACTTATATAACGAAGAAGTAATTGACAAACTTGAATTTGATAAATATAATTCTAAATACAACAATTAATTGCTACCATAATGTATACAATTAAAAAATTATTTAAAATAATGGTTGAGATCAAAGCCTCTGATTTATTTATCAGTGTTGGCTCTTACCCAATGCTTCGAGTAGATGGAGATACTCTTCCATTAGAAGAGGAAAGGATCATGCCTCCACTCATGAATGAGCTCAAGAATCAGATCATGAATGGAGAACAGATCAAAAAGTATGATAAGGAGAGAGAGATTGATTTCACCTATAGTTATCCGGGTATTGGTCGTTTTAGAGTCAATTTCTTTCGCCAGCGCGGTTCAGACGCATTTGTTGCACGACAGATAATTAACGAGATAAAAACTGTGGCAGAATTAAATCTGCCTGAAGTTATTGAAGAGTTATCCTTAGTGAAACGTGGTTTAGTGCTGGTAGTTGGAGCCACTGGATCTGGTAAATCGACAACTTTAGCCGCCATGGTTGATTATCGAAATCGTAGCCAATCTGGACATATTTTGACTTTAGAAGATCCAATTGAATTTCTACATCAACATAATAAATCTATTGTAAATCAACGTGAAATTGGACAGGACTCAGATTCATACGATCGAGCTCTTAAAAGTGCATTGCGAGAAGCACCTTCCTTATTGCTCATTGGTGAAATCCGGGATTCTGAAACCATGCGTGCTGCACTTAGCTTTTCTGAAACTGGCCATCTGGTATTATCAACTTTACATGCTAATAATGCATCTCAGACAATTGAGAGAATTTTAAGTTTTTTTGATTCGTCTCTGCAACCAATGATTCAGTTTCAATTGAGTCAGAATATTAAAGCGATAATTGCCCAAAGACTGGTTCCCACTTTAGATGGGGGAGTTGTCGGAGCTCTTGAAATGTTATTACCAACGCCAAGGATAAAAAACATTATTTCTAACGGGGATTTCCACCTGTTAAGAGCTACTATGGAAGCATCTGTCAATGAGGGCCTCCATTCTTTTGATCAGTATTTATATAAACTGTTTCAGCATAATGTTATCAGTGATGAAACAGCAGTTCAATTTGCTGACAGACAAAATGATCAAAAGATGCTTATCAGATCACAAGAAGAAACGCATATTACTGAAAGAATTGAATTGGATGACATAAGTTAAGGATGACATCAAATGAGTAAAATTTTAATTATCGATGATGAAAAGTTCTTTGTAGAACCCATTAAAATGGCATTAGAAAAAGAAGGATTTGAAGTTATTGTATCTTATGATGGCATGACAGGATTGAAAGCTGCCAGGACCGAAAGCCCTGATATGATTATGCTTGATCTAATGTTGCCAGGTATCAGTGGATACCAGGTTTGCAGGTTGCTAAAGTTTGATGAAAATTATGAGCATATACCTATTATAATGGTCTCAGCAATGGATTCAGAAAGAGATTATCAGCTTGGACAGCAAACTGGTGCTGATTTATATATCACAAAACCAATTACACCCGAAAAACTTGTTGCTGAGATCACCTCACGACTATAACTAATTTTTAAAAGAAAAGACAATGGCGAAAGATAAAAGACAATTAGGACAAATACTTCTGGAACACGGCAAAATTGATGCTGTGCAGCTTGAGGAAGCCCTTGAATACAAGCGTGAAAAAGGTGTCTACCTGGGAAAAGCACTTGTTGCCTTAGAATTATTGTCTGAAGAGGATTTAATGAATGCTGTGAGTGATCAGATGCAACTTCCTACAATAAACCCCGCAACATATCGAACTCAGTCAGAGGCCCTTAGAATATTAAAAGAAGATCTGGCGAAGAAATTTAACGCATTGCCACTATTTCAATTTGATAATTCCTTAACCATTGCAGTATCTGATCCCAATGATATTGATATGATAGACGAAATTATTGAAGCGACAAATATGATGGAAATTAATCTTGTACTCGCCACAGAATCAAGTATAGTTAAGTGTTTTGAATTATATTATTCTGCTGACCAGTATGCATTGAATCAAATGCAGGCTGGTGGTGGCGGTGGAGCTGGTAAGAAATCAAAGGCTACTGTTGTCTCTCAGGAAATCACTGAAGATACAGAAATCATAGAAGCTGTGGATATGCTGATTGAAGAAGCTGTCAAAAATGGCGCTAGTGATATACATGTTGAACCACGTGAAAAAGATGTACGCATGAGATTCAGGGTTGATGGTGTTCTTCAACAATACTACAGTGTGCCAAAATCGTCCCTTCCTGCTATTGTATCTAGGATAAAAATTTTATCAGATTTGGATATTGCTGAAGCCAGAAAACCGCAAGATGGCAGATTTAGACAGAATTTAAAAGTTGGACGTCATATTGATTTAAGAACATCAACATTCCCTACCCCAAATGGGGAAAAGATAGTCATGAGAATACTGGATGGACAGGCAAGTAATATTCCTTTACAAGTAATGGGTTTTGATGAAAGCGTACTTGAGAATTGGATAAAATTAATTCATGCTCAAAATGGATTGGTTCTTGTAACAGGTCCTACAGGATCAGGAAAGACAACTTCATTGTATGCATCTTTGAATATGGTGAATTCTGTTGAAGTAAACATCATGACTGTTGAGGATCCCATTGAGTATCAACTTGATGGAATCACACAGGGTCAGGTTAATGAAAAAGCAGGGGTTACTTTTTCAGCTGCCCTTAGATCAATGTTAAGGCAGGATCCAGATATTATTTTGGTTGGTGAAATGAGAGATAAGGAAACGACTGAATTGGCCGTTCGTGCAGCTCTTACTGGTCATCTCTGTTTTAGTACATTACATACTAATGATGCGTCCTCAAGTTATACTCGTATTTTAAACATGGGTCTGGACGCCTATCTTATCAGCTCCACAATTCGTGGAATACT
>Ga0233431_1004121_pt1 | contig 16112 bp, 10 predicted proteins | sample SI_118_April2016_FD_179867 | JGI IMG/M metagenome (GOLD analysis project Ga0233431, IMG submission 179867) | Seawater microbial communities from Saanich Inlet, British Columbia, Canada - SI_118_April2016_200_MG | ecosystem: Environmental > Aquatic > Marine > Inlet | place: Canada: British...
AAGACGATCACAGTTGCCGAAAAATTTTTTATGAAACGGAACGGGTCGAAAAGAGGCACTCTTTTTTCATTAGCGAAAAACAACTAAGGTGTTTATATTTATGTTATTATGAAACCAGAACTTTCCGGCTTTAAATTTTGTACCGCATGCGGTGGAAACCTCAAAATTGTATTTCACGAAGGATGCAGCCGTCCGGTGTGCGGATCATGCGGCCATGTTGTCTATGTAAATCCCATACCGGCTGCCTGCCAGATCGTTCTAAACGGTAAAAAGATACTTCTTGTGCTGCGGGCGGTCGATCCGGGAAAAGGTCTTTGGTGCCTGCCGGGCGGATTTATCGAATGGGGCGAAAGCCCGCACGAGGGCGCGAAACGGGAGCTTTTCGAGGAAACCGGTCTTACTGCCGGAGAACTGTCGCATATCGGTATATATGACGGGCGCGCCGATTCAAGCCGTCACATTCTGCTCATTGCATACCGTGTTCTGGGCTGGAGCGGAGAACCCGTTGCGGGTGACGATGCCGAGCAGGTGGAATGGTTTGACATACACGATTTGCCTCCGATTGCGTTTTCGTCGCACAAACAGGCGATCCGTGATTTACGCATGAATGAGGGAATACAATGAGAATATTGGCGGTGGATTACGGAGAACGCAGAACAGGCGTCGCTGTTTCGGATGAACTCGGAATAACCGCGCAGGGACTGGATACAATCGAGATCACAGATGAGTCGGAGATACTGAGCCGGGTTGCGGATCTTGCCGAAGAAACGAACGCGGAAAAAGTCGTGATCGGGCTGCCGCTCAATATGGACGGCACCGAAAGTGAAAAATCCGAAAAGGTCCGCTTGTTTGGAGCACAGCTCGAGGAACTCACAAAAAAACCTGTGACGTTCTGGGATGAGCGGATGACAAGCATGCAGGCGAAACGGGTTATGCAGGAGCTGGAAATAAAAACGTATAAAAATAAACCGTTGGTTGATAAAATTTCCGCAACACTGATTTTACAGGAATTTCTGAAAACGATCGTATGATAACCGGAAAAACGACACGTATTGTTATCGCATTGGGATCTTTGATTCTGACTGCGGCTGTAATCATGATTCTTCGGATGGAGTCGGTACATATTAACCCGGATGAGGGAGAGAGCCTTTATTTCGAGATCGACGCCGGGATGTCCGCCGGAAATATCGCGGAGCGCCTTCACGAGCACAAAATCATAACGGGCGTGGGATATTTTAATCTCGTAAGCAAAATGCGGGGATACTCGAAACAGTTCAAAGCCGGAAAACATATCATAAACGGGGCAAAAAACGTTCACGCTCTCGCCCGTCTGTTAACACGCATACCGCCCTCGCCGCCTGATATCAAACTGACTATCGTCGAGGGGCTGAACCTCTGGGAAACAGCATCAGTATTGGCCTCGGCGGCGGATATTGACTCCGCGGAATTCGTTCGTCTTGCGTCAGATAATAACATTGCGGAGGAACTAAAGGTTGACAATGATACGCTTGAGGGCTACCTTTATCCAGATACGTATTTTTTCAGGTATGACACAGCACCGAAAGATATAATTGCGCGGCTGGTCGGCACATTCAACCGTGTTTTCTCCGATTCCCTGCGCGAACGGGCAACGGTGCTTGGCATGAGCGTGAACGAAGTTGTGACGCTTGCCTCGATCATTGAAACCGAGGCGCAGCTTGACGAAGAACGGGCGGTCGTTTCGCAGGTTTTTCACCGGAGGCTTTCGCTGAAGCGGCCCCTCGAGGCGAATCCGACCGTACAGTATGCAATGAGAAGCAGGCGGCGGGTTCTGGATATGGACCTTGAGATCGATTCGCCGTATAACACGTATAAACACCGGGGATTACCACCCGGGCCCATCGCAAGTCCGGGCAAAAAATCGATCTTTGCGGCGCTTTATCCTGCCGAGACGAAATATCTGTATTTCATGGCTGACGGAAACGGCGGTCATGTGTTTTCACGGTCATTGAACGATCATAACAGAGCGGTTCGACGTTACAAGATAGAACGAAGACGGGCAAAGAGTAAATAACGCAACAGGGAAGGATGGACCTATGAAACGAGCTATGATTTTTTCGGTTTTGTTCATATTATTTACATCGTTTATTTCTTTCGCGCAGGGTGAGGAAACACAAACACCCGATGTTATTGAAATTCCCCTGGCGGAAAATGTTCCCGAGGTTTATATCGTACAAAAGGGCGACACGCTCTGGGATATCGCCCAGCGGTTTTTCGGCGATCCCGTTTCATGGCCGGATATCTGGAAGAAGAACTTTTTCATCGAGGATCCCCATTGGATCTATCCGGGCCAGGAAATTACCTTGAAGATTCTGCTCGAAAAAATTGCAGAGCCCGAAAAAGTATATAAACCGCTCAGACAGCCCGAACCGGTATTGGTTGAAACCGCGCCGAGAACGGTCGCTCCCGCGAAAGTCGTCGTAGAGGCGCCTCAAATTGTCGAGGATACGTCAAATGTGATCGGTTTCCTTGATGAACCGCGGCCCGCGTACCGTAAAGAAAGCTATATGCGCACGGGATTTATCGCCAAACGTTCCGAGATCCCTCTGGAAAAGGTCATCGGAATCGAGGGCGGCATGGCGAGAGCAACAAAATATGACGAGATCACTATCGACATCGGTGCTGAAGACGGCGCAAGAAACGGCGACGTTCTCGCGGTTCTTACCGAGGAAGACAGGATCAAACATCCCGATACCGGAAAAGATCTCGGCTTTGTTGTCCGCATTAAAGGTATCATTGAAATTTTGAAGGCCGGTGACGGTCAGTCCCGGTGCAGGGTTACGGAAAATTTTGATCCGATCGCGGTAAACGACCTTGTCATGTCGATCAGGATGACCGACGCTCCGGAATATGACGCGTGGATCAAACCCGAGGAACAGATCAAGGCCACGCTCATTGCGAGAAACGAACCATTGGTAAGTATTCACATAGACGACATCCTTTATATTGACAAGGGCTCAAATCACGGGGTCAAACCGGGCGACAGATTTACGATATTCAGCCGCGAAGACGATAATAAAGACGCTTCACACCGCGAACCTCTCGGAGAAATACAGGCGGTCAATGTAATGGCAGGCGAAACGGCGATCCTTGTTGTTTCGCTGAACGGCGAAAAAATCAGTATCGGAGACCGTGCCGATTTAACCGCACGGTGCCGTCTTATTCATTAGAAAAGGAAGAAATTCACAATAGATGCTTGATCTTGATACACTGAACACCCCGCAACGCGAGGCAGTAGAACATACAGACGGACCGTCCCTGATCCTTGCCGGAGCAGGCAGCGGTAAAACCCGTGTTTTGACGTACAAAATTGCAAAGCTGGTTCTGGGCGGCGTGAAACCGTGGCGAATTCTCGCGGTGACGTTTACCAACAAAGCCGCAAAAGAGATGGCGTCACGGGTGGAATCCATTCTGAACATCCCGGTCCAAAACCTCTGGATCGGCACGTTCCACGGTATCTGCGCAAGAATTCTCCGCATGGAGGCCGAAAACTGGAACTTCAAACGCGATTTCACCATATATGACGATGACGACCAGAACAAAGTGATAAAAAAAGTCCTCAAAAATTTGGGAGTCACCAAAGAAACGCTCCATCCCTCCAAATTAAAACAGATTATTAAAAAAGCGAAAAACGATTTTCTATCGCCCGATGAACTCGAGGGAATCACGTACGGCAATGATTCCGAGCTCATTACGAAAGCCTATGAGCAGTATTTGAAAGTGCTGAGCGACTCGGGGGCGTTCGATTTCGAGGATCTGCTTATCCGCCCGGTGGAAATGCTTGAAAAATATCCCGAATCCCGCGAGAAATGGCAGAATAAATTCGATTATATCCTTGTCGACGAATTTCAGGACACGAACAAAACGCAGTATATGCTGCTGAAGATACTCACCGGTGACTCCGGACGGATCACTGTTGTCGGTGACGATGATCAGTCGATCTACAAATGGCGCGGCGCAAACATTCAGAACATACTCGGATTCGAAAGCGATTTCAAAGATGTCAGAACGTTCCGGCTCGAGCAGAATTACCGTTCGACAGAGGTCATACTCAACGCAGCCAACAGTGTCGTAAAGAATAACACCGGCCGTATGGCAAAGAAGCTCTGGACAAGCCGAAAAGGCGGCGACAACATAAAAGTCATCGAATGCTACAGCGACAGGGACGAGGCCGAGCGTATACTGTCCTCGATCGAGACCGAGCAGTCGGAAAAAGGGCTGAAACTGAAAGATATCGTTATTCTTTACCGGACCAATGCCCAGTCGCGGTCATTTGAGGAGATTCTCATCCGCCGCGGAATTAAATACGTGATCGTCGGCGGCACCAGATTTTATAACAGGATGGAGATTAAAGATATTCTCGCATATTTGCATTTTATCAACAATCCCAACGATGTGGTGAGTTTTGCACGGTCGATCACAACGCCGAAAACCGGGATCGGCGCAAAGACTGTCGAAGCGATAGAAGAGTATGCCGAGGACAATAATATTTCATTATATGACGCCACCGGGAAAGCGGACGAGATCTTTTCCGGAGCAGCGCGGGCAAAAGTTGCAGCGTACCACAGCATATTGAAATCAACCGCCGATCTGCGCAAAAACAATTCCGGGCTCGACCGTCTCGCGCTGAACGTTATCGACAAAACAGGCTATGAAGCGCATCTCAAAAAATACGATCCCGAAAGCGTTGATGACCGTCTGAACAATATCAAAGAGCTTATCACCGCCATGGAGGAATTCGATAACACCACGGAAGAGGATGACCTTACCGCATTTCTTGCCGAGGTTTCGCTTGTGTCCGCGGTGGACAGCTGGGACGACGATACCGACGTTCTGACGCTTATGACGCTTCACTCGGCGAAAGGGCTCGAGTTTCCATCGGTGTATATTGCCGGCGTGGAATACGGACTTTTTCCGCTGCCGTCATCGTTCGAGGATCAGGAAGAGCTTGAGGAGGAGCGGCGCCTCTTTTATGTGGGGATCACACGGGCTGAGGATACGCTTCATGTCAGCTATGCGCTCAGCCGTATGCGGCACGGCTCTTATTCCGGCGGGGCATCGATGTTTATCTCGGAAATGCCGGGCGATATTATCGATATTGACGCTCCCGGACCGCAAAAATCAAAATTTCCCCAGAATTCGAAATTCTCGCAGAAGTCGAACTTCCCGCGGAGAAATCAACCGGTTCAAAAGACCCTGGATTACGAGGATTATCCGCAGGAATTCCCCGATTATGAGGGCGGAAGCCAGTATCGTCCGGGTTCGTTCGTTCGGCATCCGACATTCGGACGGGGAAAGATTACCGCCTGCACCGGCACGGGAGATAAAACAACCCTGACGATCCGGTTCGGTTCGAAAGAAAAGAAGATCCGCCCGAAATATGTTGATCTTGTTCCGGCGTAATTTTTTTATTATCTTTTAAAGTAATATGCAGGATCCAAAGACAGGTTTTACAACTCTAAACGGCGTTCTGTCACGGTGATCTCACAAAATCAGCGTAGAACCGCTACGCGGTTTTACAGCGGTCAAACAGTACACTTCATTCAGACTTTAGAAGACGCACAGCGTCCGGCAGACGGAGGAATTATGGCAGTAACAAGAAAAGATGTTGATATAGCGGCAATGCTTGCCCGCCTCTATTTTTCCGAGGACGAAAAAGTCGAGATTGAGGGCACGCTGAATAACATTCTCGGATATTTTGACAAACTATCCGAGATCGACACGAAAGGCGTCGAACCGCTGGCGCATATTCTTCCGGTGAAGAATGTCGTGCGCAAGGATGAGGTGAAACCCTCGCTCGATCAGGAAACCGCGCTGGGCAACGCTCCGAAACACGACCGCGGACATTTTGTCATCCCGAAAGTCATCGAATAGCTCACCACCACCCGCAGGGAGAGACCATGGAAAAGCGTATTGTTAGAACCGGCAACGCACCCGATCCTGTCGGGCCGTATTCACAAGCTGTTGTCGCCGGGCAGTTTGTCTACTGTTCCGGCCAGCTCGCGATCGATCCGTCCACCGGTGAGGTCGTCACAGATACCATCGAACATGAAACCGCGCAGGTCATGGATAATTTGAAAGCAGTGCTCGAGGCTGCCGGAAGCTCCCTCGCAAGCGCTGTCAAGATGACGATCTATGTGACGAATCTGGCCGATTTCGGACGGATAAACACGGTCTACGGCACCTATTTTGACGAGAATCCTCCGGCACGGGCGACTGTGGAGGTCTCCGGGCTTGCACTGGGTGTGAATGTGGAGATCGACTGCGTTGCACTGTTGGAAGGCTGATTCACCGTCTGCAAAGAACTATTTCTCATACATCAGTTTCAGAAGAAGCATACCGATCTTTTCGAGGCTTTCCGGCGAACATTTGTCGGGAGTGTCCGCAACCGTGTGCCAGCTCGGATAATCGAAATCAATCAGATCGACCGCACGGATACCCCGTTCAATCAGCGGCACATGATCGTCGAGAACACTTAACGTCTTCCCGGAAACAGGAATGCCGAGCGATGCGGCGTGCGATACGATTTTCCCCCAGAGAAGCGGCGCCGAATTTACCGAATAATAATCACGGGTAAGAGAAAGGTCCTTGTCGCCGATCATATCGAGGAGGATCGCAAAATCCGGGCGGTATGCGGACGGCATCGATTTCGCGAAATGACGTGATCCGAGCAGCCACGAATCGTTGTTGCCGTATTCTCCGCCATCCTCACCGTCGAAAAGAACAATGTCGACGCCCATGAGCGGCTCTGTCACTGCAATAATTTCCGCAATAACCATTAAAACCGCAACGCCGCTTGCACCGTCATTGGCTCCCGGGACAGGCTCGGCCCGTTTTGACAGGTCCGGGTCACGGTCTGCATGCGGGCGTGAGTCCCAATGTGCGCAGAGGAGGATACGGCTGTTTTTTTCGGGATAAAAAGACGCCAGAATATTTTTCATGCTGGTTTCTGCGCCGTCTGAAATTCCGGTGAACGGCTGAAATGATACGGTGGGCGTGTGGCTGCGAAGGACAGACAGTATCCAGTCCGCGGTTTGGGTGTGAGCGTCCGTTCCCGGTATTCTCGGGCCGAACGATACCTGGCGGCTCAGATAATCAAATGCTTTTGGGCCGTTGAACGGCGGAGGCGAGGCCATGTTTTCGGACGAACAGGAAAATATCGCGCAAAAACTGATGATAACAAGTATTTTCACTAATTGAAGCTCATTTCGCACCATATCGACACTTCTCTTATTTTATGTACTTTTTTGGTTATATTCTTGGCGGAGGAGAAGGACATTTTCGCGCCGCCCCGGAATTTTTGTGAAAAGAAATACTCGGCCCGAAGAGCGATCGAGCTTTTCGTATCGTCTTTTATGAGCGCGCCATCTTCGTTGCCGATTTTCCGTTCGGTTGTGCTCGCGGTGGTGGAATACTCAAGATTCAGATCTATATCGCTTTTCAGTTTGAGACGCGACAGGAACGGAATATTATTTGACGAATCGATCTTATATTGGATCTTGGTCTGCGTCCCCACGGTATTTGTTAAAGATGTGCTGGTGGTCTCTCCCGAAAGATCGTTGGATTCCGCGTTGGAATTATTAAGCGAAAACGACGCGTTAAACATATTCATAACTCTGGAGCTTAAACTGATAAGCGGCGAGAATTTAACTTCGCCTTTTTCGGACGTCGGCCGGGCGCTGTTGTTCTGAAAGCTGGTATTGCTTTGCACTGCAAAACTCGAGTTGAGATTAATATTAGTAAAATATTTTTTTATGAAGGGAACCGAGTCCGCAAACTTATCTTCAACCTTGTTCCAGCTGAGAGACAGATCCGGGATGGTTGAGTTTTCGCTCCGTTCGCTTACCGAGGATGTTTCACGGTCGGTGGCGTCGAATTTCGTGTTTGCACTCAGCCCGATATCGAGCGGAAACATAAACCGGGTTCTGGAGCCGAACGATTTTCTGTTTTCGGAGGTGTTGCGGCTCGAGACGACACTGCTCGAATCGGGAGGCGAAATTGATTCCCGGCCGAGACGCTGAAAAATGTCCGGACGGTCGGTAATTCCCGAATAATTGAACTGCTCGCCCTCTTTAAATTCAAACGATATCGGGCTTACGGTCTCGGCGATCGCCATGACAATTTTCGTTCTTAATCCCTCTCCCTTTTTCTTCGGTTCTTTTTCCGTTTCATCGTCGTCCTTTTCGTCTTTATCGTCTTTGCCGGTTGTTTCTGCCCCCTCGGCTTTCTTTTCGGGAGGTTTCGGCGCGATTGAGCGGGCAGGCTGTTTGGATACATCGATGACTTTTAATTTCGGCTTTTCGGGATCTTCTTCAGCCGCTTCTTCTTCCTCGGGTCCCGGTTTTTTCTCTTTTCCGCCGATACGGAAAACAGAGCCCCATGTCGGCCGGTCGGGATCGATCTCAACAGCTTTTTCGGGCGGCTTCGGCCTGCCGCTTATCCTTTCTTCGAGAAAGTCGTCAAGCGCAAACTCCGCCGTTGCCGAAAAAGATTTGGAAAATTTAATCGTCCGCGATCCCAGCTGTCCGGAAAGGCTGAATTTCGGATTATTTTCCTCGTCATACACAATGTCATACGAATATTTGTTCGTTGTATTCAGAAGTTCCGGCCCGGTCAGCGCCAGTTTGTTGACCTCTTTGTAATTAACTTCCTGTTTATTAATCAGGTGATCTTTTTCCCGTGTGATCTCCAAAGAATATTTGAGCGCCCGGAAAGGATCATAGGAAAAGTTCAGCTTCTCGTTACTCAGTTTCGTTTTCTTGGGCGCTTCAACAATATCATCGACATCGGTTTTATAGAGATTTTTTTCGTCGAGGGAATAATTATAATTAAGCGCGCTCGGAGTATAATTGAAATTCGCGTCTGAGATCTTCTGCCCCAGCTTTGTCGGAAGTATGGGCATCCACCCCAACAGTATAAAACCTTTCGATTTCGGTTTGACATCATATCCGACCTTGAGCTGTTTGGAGTCGCTGTTCGTTTCTCCGACATTCGGGTTCAACGAATACCGTTCCGATATGTCGAAATCCGCAGACACTTTCTCAAAGGCCCAGCGGGAAACAAATGCTTTCGCACCTGTAAGGGTCGGATCATTACTTTTCTTATATGATATCCGCGCTTTTTTGTCTGTGGAAGACGTACGGAATTCGTTCTTTTGGTCGTCGGGAAGAACAATGTCCGATCCGCTCTTGAACATCGGAAGCGCATTGGATTCGGCGAAGCTGGCAGACACCGGAAGACTGAGTCCCCACCGTTTCGGCGTGAAGCGGTCAAGGTTCGCTCTGATTGACGTATCCCAGCTTGTGTCGTCCTGTCCTGTCCCCTTTTTTGTGTTCATGCCGTGGAAATCCGCGGATTTTTCAGAGATTTTTCCGGTAAGCTGAATGAATCCTGAAAGATCGGTGTTAAAACTTGCCCTGTATGCGGTTCCTGTCATATCGCGCAGATCGTCCATACGAAGCTCGTCGAGCCAGATCTCATCGGTCACAGTACCGATTTCCTGATTGTTTCTGAATCCGAAGGAGAGGACCTTAATATTATTCAGAGAGGGCTTTCCCTCGATGGCATATGTTTTCTCGCCGACCTTCTTTATCAGCGCCTCGGATACGGTGTCGTAGATCTCGTTAAACAGAGAATCCTCAACCGAGTCAACCAAAGAATCCGCATATGCCTGCGCGAGGGCGGAATCCGGCGTCGCTTGAAAATACGTGTCGAAATAGACAATGCTCAGCGAATCGGTGATCGCATCGACAATATCATTTTCGTTGAGACTGAATTCCTCGAGCAGTTTCAGCTCGGTGCAGGTTGCGAAATTAATGTCCACAAGGTTTTCGTCCGCCCATCCCTGATAGATCGGCTGACGGTATTCGTAATAATTCTTTTTGTCGCCGCCGAAACGCACGACAAATTCATACTCGCTTTCGCCGGTGCTCGCCACCGGGAATGTATCCGGGCCGTGAACATTCAGCTTCAGCGCAGTGTAATCCGTCAGGTCCATTTTTTCGAAATTACGGTATATAAACGCGGCGTTCCCCGGATCAAGATTTTCCACCTCAAGCACGATGGATTGTTCTTTCTGACGGATCTTCGTGTCACGGTCGAGCTCTCCTTTCACGCCCGGGGGAGAGGTGTATTCCAGATTCTCATGGGTGTTTTTGGTTGATATCCGGATAACTTCCATATCGTTGTCGGAGGTGACATCATTATTTTCAGCATCGTAAATACCCTGTTCGAGCCAGTTGCTTTCCACAACTTCGATCGAGGCGATCTGTATGATCGTCGAATCGGTGCCGGTTATCCATAATCTGCCGAATTCGATGAGCGTGGAATCCGGTTTATCCTCTGTACCGTCACGGATCGCATCGGGGTTGTTCCAGAGAGGAATTCTGAAAAGCCGCCATCCGGAGGGATCGCCTGCCGGAACGGAATCCTCAACAAGATACTGATCCATCTGATCGTCGAAAGAAATGGAGTATTCGTAATATTTGTTGAGCGTATCGAGAATACCGTTATAGTTGATATCCTCCGTATCGGGAATGCCGGAGCGGTCGGAATCCTGAGCGTTTCCCTCCGTGCCGTTTATCTTCGAATAATCCGATTTGCTGTCAAATCGCCAGTTGTCGCGGTTCGGATCGGGGTTGTCGTCGGTTCTGCCCTCAGCGCTGTCGAAAACACCGTCAAGGCCGGTATCCTCTTCTTTTGTGAGGATGCCGTCGCCCTGACCCAGTCCTTGAATCTCCTGATCCTCGGTGTTGAGAACGCCGTCACCGATAACACTGAAAGGAGCCTCTTTATTATAGTAATCCTCGGATATCGAGCCGAGGTCGATTTTCAGCGTACCCTTGTCGCCGCGCGCCCAGACCTCGATGAACCGTGCTCTCGAAAGATCGATACCGGTTCCCCAGAACGGATTGGTGATACCCGCAAAACTGTCGTCCGCACCCGCGCCGATCTCATCAGACTTATGATACGCGAGATTGAGAACGTGCACGGTATTATCTCCGGGAGTGGTTTCCTTTTTCGGCCAGATATCCTCGGAGTCTGTCCGGTCCCAGGGATTGTACCACTGAATGCGGCCCTTGTATGCGAGATTTTTTCCGGTTTCGGAGGCTTCGTCCGGCTTCGCGCCCAAAGTCCAGTTTGAGCGCATAATTCCGAACGGAGTATTTTGCGATCCCTCGAAATCGTCGATGTATACTTCGCCGTGCGTGTTCATGTTCGGCATGCTGCGTGCGAATTCGCCCTCGACCCGGACCTTTGAAGGAGTGCTGGCAACAACGCCGGGAATCATGTCGACCGCGGCAGTCAACGCTTTCGGCTCAAAATTCAGATCGGTGTCAATATCAAAAAGCATTGTCCGGGAAGGTTCGTTTCCGAGCCGCACACGTTTATCCTTCGTAGATTCGTTATTGAAAAGAAAGACTGCACCAATCCGTGAATCGGCATTGAGTTCATATTCGCCGCGGATACCGAACAGCGTTTTCTGCATCGGCTGAAACGACGCCGCATCCTGCCATTTGAAATCGAGATTCGCGTTGGGGCTTTGCGCTTCCTCGTTTAAAAGGGTGATCTCGCCGGAATAATAGTTGATCCTGTAGTCGGCGCCTTTTGCCAGTTTCCGACCGTCGAGAAGCACCTCCTCGGTATTCTCGAGAATCCCGCCGAAACCGACCGGCAGCCGTATGGTGGACTGTCTGTTTGCCGTTTTTATCTCGAGATAGTATAATGTCGCCTCTTCCTTTTCCTTGCGGTTATATGCGTCATATATCTCCGGAACATGGTCCTCCAGCTCAACGTCCACACCCGCCGGCTTTTCATCGTCGAACGGCCTGAGGAGCGGAAAGATCAGCTCGCCTCTATATCTGTCCACAAATGCGCGGTTGAAATCAACCTTATTATCCGGCGTCGGATTGCCGTTCTCGTCGACCTTGTCGAGTCCGAGGATCTCAATATACGGCACACCGCCCTGTTTGTCTTTTGAGACGCCGTCGGTTGCCTGACGGAAGATTCTGATCTCGAGACCTTCCAGATCGATATTCTGCTGACCGAGATCATAGACATTTTTCCATTCGAGATCCCAGGTGTGTTCATCCGTGGGGCGCTGTCCTTTCCGTTTGATGAGCTTAAAAATGTTTTGCGATGTCGGATCGGTGGTGTCGTATTGAAGCGATCCGAACTCTTCACCTCCGGCTGTCTGCATATACACACCGACTGTCGCGTCATCGGGGATGCGCGATGCGAACTGAATATATCCGAGTTCCCTGTTGATATAATATCTGCTCGGATCGAGACGGTGGTAGAAACCCTCGACAAATTCATCGGAATTATCCTGTGTGGGGTCGGTCAGCGACATGGGCCAGGCTTTTCCCGGATATGCCAGCGTTCCCTCGTTGGAGTCGTTCGAACTGTTCCCGTCGTTTAAATATACCTCGAATACGGCCACAGAATCCGCAGGATCGTAAAAGATGCGGTCGAATGAATCACGGTTGTTTGCGAATTTGTCGCGGTATTTGAAATCGAGGAAGAAATACGTATTTGATTTATACTCGTAATCCTTGATCTGTTTGGACGCTTCCTCGGCGGTACCGCGGAAACTTTTTGAGTTCGATTCACCTTTTTCCTGCGAGGCGATCGTTGTTATCTCAAGCGGACCGATTTGAGTTTCGGCACGGATACCGAAAAGGCCCTTGTGGCTCCCCGAAAATCCCGCAAATGTTGCGCCTTTGAGGTTGAGCGACGTATTTCCAGCCTCGATATATTTGACGATGTCCTGATCCTCACCCTGATATTTCAGGCTGATATTTTCCTCGAGGTTGGAAAAGGACCCTTCGCTGGAATCCTGTTTTATATCGACGGTGATACGGTCTCCGATGTTTCCCCGGATAGTAAATTTCGGCTCCTGTTTCATTGTGAGGGACGGGAACGTTGAATTTTTCGATGTGGCCGTTTCGATAACGCCCTCGTCGAATTCGCTTTTGCCGGAAAACTCGATCCGTTCGGTGCCGTCGATATTGATGTTTGTCGAGCCGCCCACAAAGCTCTCAAATCCCGAGCCGATGGGAATGACGAAATTCAGATCGGTTATGCCCTCGGACTTTTTATCGCTTGTCCAGGTTGCCATCTTCTTTTTAACTGTGGCGTCCCAGATGCTTTCGCGGTTCAGGTCGAGATTTTCACTGATATGGCTGTCGAGCGGGACGAAATAATAGTGCTCCACACGCAGGCCGGGGATCTCGGTCAGTTTCCGGACACGGGATTTATCGAAATCGAGACTGTCGGCAGTTGAGGTCAGCGGTTCAAGGAATCGTTTTGGAGGAAGAATGCGAGTAAACGCGACAATGCTGTCGGGCTGTTCATCATATGTTTCGCCGAACAGGTTTTCGCCGCGAAAGAGAAACTTGGAATTTCTTTCGTCTTCGAGCCGTTGTTCATACCATGAGGAATCAAAAAAATCGGCAGAAACCCGGACGGAAAGAAATCCGCTCATAACAACGCAGCATAATATAAAAAAAAGGACGTACTTATACATTTAACACGAGCCTTTTGCGATCTGAATTTAACAAGTTACTATTATTATAAACGCCTCAATCGGCATATCGATCACATAAAGCTATAAGCAGTCCTCCGTAAAGTGTTAATATTCTTTATTTATTGCATAATACGTAATTATCGAATATTAATCAAGCGAAAAATCAATTGAAGTCCATACCTCTTTTATCGGCATAATCCGGCAGAGCTGAAGAAAAAAGCAAAAAGTGCCGTAAAAATAAAAATACTTGTATAAAACCGCAATACTTTATAAATTATAACTATTCAAAAACACGGTATCAATGAACGAAAAAATGGATAATTGAGGTGGCGGTTATGACAGGAGTATTATATCATGATGATTTTTTAGGTCATGATACAGGTTTGGGCCATCCGGAACGCCCCTCTCGGGTTTCCGTTATTAAAGAGGGACTTGAAAACGCCGATTTTGCCGGTAAGCTTGTATGGGATGAGCCGAGGCTCGCAACACAGGAAGAAATTGCGCTTGTCCACAGCCAGAAATATATTGATCATGTGAAAGAGACATGCGAAGCGGGCCCGAAATATCTTGATTCGCCCGATACGCCCGTGTCGGTGAAATCATACACCGCAGCGCTCAGAGCCGCAGGATCGGTAATGACCGGAATAGACGGCGTTATCGAGGGCCGGTATTCAAACGCATTTTGTCCCGTGCGCCCGCCGGGCCATCATTGCAGGTATTCTGTCGCGATGGGATTCTGTCTGTTCAATAACGTCACGCTCGGCGCAAGATATCTCAAGAAGAAATACAATATCAACAAGATCCTTATCGTGGATTTTGATGTTCACCACGGAAACGGAACAGAAGAAATGCTCTCCGGCGACAACGACATCCTCTTTTTCAGCATCCACCAGCACCCTCATTATCCCGGAACCGGTCTCAGCACGCGGGTGTATTCGCATTCCGGAGGGATTTTCAATTTTCCTGTCCCGCCGGGCTCCGACGAAAGCGACTATATGAAAGTCTTCAAGGGCCAGCTGTCCGATTATGTGAACATGTTTGGGCCGGAATTCATTCTTGTTTCAGCCGGTTTCGACGCTCACAAAGACGACCCTATCGGCGATATCAACCTCACATCCGAATCGTATTATAATCTGACAAAACAGATCACGCTTTTTGCCGATATCCATTGTGACGGAAGAATCGTGTCCACTCTCGAAGGCGGATATGATCTGGAATCGCTGAAAGAATCGTCAGTGTATCATGTCAAATCTCTTGCCGAGGGTGGGTGACTGCGTCACGGGCACTAGTCTGAAAACACTGTGCAGATTGCCCGCGGCAAACTTTATAAGACTAACAGGCTAGCGCCCGGGGTCGCCGACCCCTTCGAGGTTGATTTGAACGTACTCGTCATTAACTGCGGAAGCTCCTCGGTAAAATTCAAGCTCATTGAAACGGCCGACAGCACGGTCCATGCGAAAGGCGCGGTCGAGCGTCTCGGGCTCGATGCGCCGACCGTTACATATTCCCGTGGTGACGGCGACGTGATATCCGGACCCGTTGACGCGGCCGGACATACGGAAGCGGTGAACCATATCCTTGAGCTGCTGACCGATCCCGTGCACGGAGTGATCGGGCACATATCGGATATTGCCGCGATCGGACACCGGTTCGTGCACGGAGGAACGCTGTTTCACGAGTCTGTTCTGCTGAACGGCGAATCGCTTAAAAAGATCGGACGGATCCTCGATCTCGCGCCGCTTCATAATCCCGCAAATCTGCTCGGCATAAAAGCCTGTCTCGACGCTGCGCCCGATACGCTGCAGGTGGCCGTATTCGATACGGCGTTTCATTCGAAATTACCCCCCGAGGCATATATGTATGCTCTTCCGCAGAAATATTACCGCGATCACGTCGTTCGGAAGTACGGATTTCACGGGACCTCGCATTATTACGCGTCACGCCGCGCTGCCGAGCTTATGGACAGACCGGTCGAGAGCCTGAAAATTATCACGTGCCATCTCGGCAACGGTTGTTCCGTCGACGCGATCCGGGGAGGTTATGCGGTGGATACCTCTATGGGTTTTTCGCCGCTTGAGGGGCTTGTCATGGGGACACGATCCGGCGATATCGACGCTGCGGCAGTGCTGTATATTATGAAAAAAGAAGGCTTTACGCCGGATGAGATGAGCGAGGTGTTAAACAGAGAAAGCGGACTTCTCGGGGTGTCGGGAGTTTCCTCTGATATTCGCGAGATCCATGCTGCGTCCGCAGACGGAAAAAAATCCGCCGCGCTGGCGCTCAGGATGTACTCATACCGAATCAAGAAATATATTTCCGCCTACGCCGGTGTTCTCGGAGGGGCGGACGCGCTGGTATTTACCGGCGGAGTGGGCGAAAACGACCCGGTTGTCAGAGCGGAATCGTGCCGCGGGCTTTCGTTTGCGGGCATTGAGATCGACGAGGCAAGAAATGAGCTGCCGCGGAACGGAAGAGATCGTGATATCAGCGTGGGCGGTTCTCCGGTGCGTGTGTTTGTCGTTTCCGCCGGCGAGGAGATCGTTAT